>Ga0209125_1000190_pt1 | contig 99238 bp, 95 predicted proteins | sample BarGraIncub1131A_FD_184503 | JGI IMG/M metagenome (GOLD analysis project Ga0209125, IMG submission 184503) | Arctic peat soil microbial communities from Barrow, Alaska - Barrow Graham LP Incubations 11-31A (SPAdes) (version 2) | ecosystem: Environmental > Terrestrial > Soil > Wetlands > Peat...
GGGTAAACGCCATGTTCAGTGTAGTATAGAGCGAATTGTTTTTTAGCGTTTGCTAGGTCGGAGATTACAGCGGATACATTAGCTTTGGCTGTTATGCCTGTGTAGGAGACTATGGTAATAGCTGCTAGGATGCCTATTATTACTATGACTACTAGGAGTTCGACTATGGTGAAACCACTTGGACTCTCATTATTAGACCTTAGAATAAACTTTTTCATGCTAGAATTAAATCGTCCCCTTGGGTAATCTTATGCGTTCTCTTAGTTAAGGTTATCTTAACATAAGCTGGTTGTTGCGGTCAACAAATTTGTACCTATTTTATAGGAATATCAAGAACCTTAGAAACTGATTGAGCCCAAGAAATAATTCTGTTTATGCTGATTTCGGCATTCTTTAGGTCTATATCGCTAAGTTTTTGTTGTTTTTCGTGCTTTTTCAAGATTGAATAAATTTCTATAATATCATTATGATGGGCATCCTGTTTGGCAATAATATCATCCAGGGATGCTTGTATTTGAGCAAAGCGCATAGTGTGATCGCGTAACGTACCATCTATCGATTCTACGTGATTTTCTAATCTGTCCATGCGGCCATCAAGCTTATCCACTCGGCCATCAAGATTATCCATACGACCATCAAGCTTGTCCATGCGACAATCAAGATTATCCATGCGACCATCAAGCCGTTCAAAGCCATCACTTGTAAATTGAGCTAGATCTTTGACCACCGCAAGGACGTCATCAATACCAGTTCGTATATCTTGTTGAATATCCCTGCGTAAACTCTCTAATGTCGTTTCTTTAACCATGGTTTTATTATAATCCTCTTGGTTATTATTTGCTAACTATTTATAATCGTCGTAGGTAACCATCAAAGCACGTGAGTTGATTTGACGTAGAGATTCAAGCGCCACAGAGACCACAATTAGAAGACCTGTGCCACCAATAGATAATTTACTACCCGTGACGCCAGCGATGTTGTACATTAGATATTCACCGATAAATGGCAAAACTGCAATAATACCTAGCGTTAATGAACCAAATAATGTCAATCGATTAACTGTACGATTTAAATAAGTTTCAGTCTGCTTGCCTGGGCGGATTCCTTCAATAAAGCCACCTTGTTTTTGTAGATTCTCGGCAATTTCATTTGAGTTAAATATAATGCCAGTATAAAAGTAAGTAAACAAAATAACCAGAATAAAGTAGGTAGCAGGATAGATAAAGGCTTGTATCGTTGAGCCAGTAAATGCACCTGGGCTAGGTGACTGAAACCAGAGTATAAGATTACTGGCAAAGTCAGCAAAAGCTGGGTTTCCGGTCGCCTTTAGAATTTGACCGATAAATGCAGGCATCGACAAGAACGCAACTGCAAAGATGATCGGAATAACATTGGCGGCAATTAGTTTAACTGGAAGTATGCTTTTTACTCCACCGTAAGTGCTGTTACCTTGAACCCTTTTAGCGTAATCAATCACTATTATTCTTTGGGCTTCATTTACTTTAACTAAAATATATAAAACTACGATTGACGAGATGATCAGTGCCAGTGCTATCAAAAGCGCTGTAGGGTTAACCGGTAAAGTAAACCAACCAAATACATTCAAAGAGCCTGAAGCAGTATCAAATATCGAACTACCGATAGTACCGATCATCTTTGGTAATTGGCTAATAATACCAGCAAAAATAATCAAACTAATTCCGTTACCAATCCCCTGTTCTGTCATTAGCTCACCTAGCCACATCAACAGTATAGAGCCAGCACTCATAGCAGTCACAGCGACAACCCAACTTAAAACCGAAGTGTCCGCAAGTAAAGTTGTATTGCCTGCCAACACGGTCTGACGCAAGATATAAACGAATGCAATTGACTGAACTACTGCCAATGGAACACTGATCATTCGCGTCCATTGATTAATTTTACGACGTCCAGATTCGCCGTCTTTGTGAAGCTCTTCGAGTTTTGGAATAGCTTTTGTCAAAAGCTGAGTAATAATCGAAGCTGTAATAAATGGGCTTAACCCAACCAAAACAATTGAAAAACTAGTTAAAGCTCCTCCAGATAACAGGTTTAGAAAGCCGCCAAGATCAGAACCACTAATGACGCTGTTAACCACCTCTTTTAGTTGAGTCGGTTCAGCCAAAGGCACTGGAATATGCGCCAAAAAACGATAAGCTACAATAATTCCCAATAGAATAAGAACGCGCTTTAACATATCGCGATTTTTTAATGATCTAAATATTGTCTTCCAATTCATCTTTTGTTTTACCCTCTTCTTTGATCTAATCTATAAAGTGCTTCTTGTTACTCGACAAGGTATCTAAGATTGATATTATCAAAGATACCCTGGAAAGTACAATAATTATTTACTGACTTTTTCGGTAGTTTTTATGCTCTTTTTCAATGGTACAGCAGTTTTAACAAAAGTTCCACCTGCAGCTATAACAGCCGAACGTACACTTTTACTTGCACCAGAAACATGCAATTTGATTTTTTCAGTTAATTCACCTCTTAGAATCACTTTAACCGCTTGATATGGAGTTGAAATATATCCAGCCTCAAATAGCGTAAAGTTGTCTACGGTTTTACCCTTGAAAACATTCAAATGATCCATGTATACAACTTGCGCTGGTATGCGTAGTGATTTGAAACCACGTGCTTTTGGAATAGCTGTAACAAGTGAGCGTGAGCCGCCTTGAAAAGTTGCACCAAGTTTTTTACCAGTACGAGCTTTTTGACCTTTTGTACCACGTCCGGCAGTTTTACCTTGACCAGCAGCGATACCACGACCAACACGTTTGATGTTTTTGCTTGCTGTTACTTCAAGCTCATGATATTTAGTCATTATTTTGTCTCCTCTTTTGCTACCTTTTTAACTGTAGGCTTTTTAGGAGTAGCGTTTAGCCATTCACTCTTTGGAACAATACTGTTCAAAGCTTCAATAGTTGCGTAAGCAATGTTAACTTTGTTAGTTGAACCCAGTGATTTAGATAATAAGTCAGATATGCCAGTAACTCCGATAATAGAGCGGACAACTCCGCCGGCAATAATACCGGTACCTGGAGCTGCTGGTTTGATCATAACTTGTGCACCAGAAAAACGTACTTCAGCATCATGAGGAACTGTACCATTATTAATGGCGATGGTTACAACATGCTTTTTAGCAACGTCAGTCGCCTTAGCGATTGCGGCTTGAACATCAGCACCTTTAGCAACACCGATACCGACTTTATTCTTTTTATTACCAACTACGACAAGTGCCTTAAAGCGGAAACGACGTCCACCTTTAACAACACGAGAAACTCGGTCAATATTAATAACTAGTTCTTCAAACTCTTTTGGCTCTGCGGGAGTTTGTTCGCGACGTCCGCTGTTTGGGCGGCCTGTTCGTGGTGCGCTTGCACTTCTTGTGTTAACTTCAGCCATGATTAAAACTCCAAACCTTCCTTGCGTGCAGCATCTGCCAACGCGCTTAATCGTCCGGCATAGCGACGACCATTACGATCGAAAACAACTGCGTTAATTTTAGCTTTTTTAGCCTTTTTTGCGATATCTGTACCGACAAATGCAGCTTGTTCAGTAATAGTGCCGGTTTGCTTTGTTCCAACAGTAGTACTTGCTACAATTGTAGTTTGCTTTTCATCATCAATTAATTGAGCATTAACATGCTTATTACTAATCGAAACAGTCAATCGTGGTCTAGTTGCTGTTCCGGAAATCTTTGCGCGGACACGTGCTTTACGTAAACCTTGATTTAATGTTTTCTTTGCTAGGTTAGTCATATTATTTACCAGCCTTTCCAGCCTTGCGGCGTACAACTTCATCAGAGTATTTAATACCTTTGCCCTTGTAAGGCTCTGGTTTTTTAATTGCACGAATTTCAGCAGCCGTTTGGCCAACTGCTTGCTTATCGATGCCACTAACGGTAATTGTCATTTTTTCAACAAGTAAAGAGATTCCGTCTTTTGCCTTGTATTTAACAGGGTGAGAAAAGCCCAAAAGCATTTCGATTTCTTTGCCACCACCATTTATGCGAAAGCCAACACCGTTAACTTCTAGTTTCTTCTCGTATCCATTAGTAATACCTATGACGGCATTATTAAGTAGCGCGCGCTGTAAACCATGTTGCGCTTTTGCAATTCGTTCGTCATCTTTGCGAGTAACGATTATTTGCGTACCTTCTTGGGTTACAGTCACGTCACTCAGGTGAGGTACTGTCAATTCGCCTTTTGGCCCTTTGACAATAACTACATCTGAGTCAACCGTGATTGTCACACCGGCTGGTACGTCAATTGGTAGTTTTCCGATTCGACTCATATATTATTTCCTTTTACTTAATAAACTTTGATTAATAAACTTTTAGTAGCAATTCGCCGCCAAGTCGTTGCTTTATAGCTGATTGACCTGACATAACACCCTTGCTTGTACTGACAAGCACCATACCGCGACCATTCTTGATCCTAGGGATATCGTTTGCACTTACGTACAAACGTCGTCCAGGTTTAGAAAGTCGAGTGATCTCAGAGATAGTTGAGTTTTCACCAGTTTGATTGATCGTAATGACCAATACGTCGCGTGGTTTGGCACTCTCTACTTTTACTTCACTTAGATATTTTGCTTTCTTTAATTCTTTGGCCACGGTAACTTTCATTTTACTGGAAGGTACACGGACTTCGTTTTTGCCAACCATAGCAGCGTTACGGATGCGAGTTAGTAGGTCGGCGATTGGATCAGTTGATTGTAATGACATAATTAATTCCTTTCCTACCAACTACTCTTTGTTACGCCGGGAATTTCGCCTTTTGAGGCTTTTTCACGGAAGTTAATACGATTTAAGCCAAACTTACGCATGTAAGCTCGTGGACGGCCATGAAGCACGTCACGATTCTTCCAGCGACAAGGTGAGCTATTTAGTGGCAATTTTGCCAAACCTTCTTGATCACCAAGCTCTTTAAGCTCGGCACGTTTAGCGGCAAATTTCAAAATCATTTTCTTGCGTTTTTCATCGCGAGCGATTGAAGATTTCTTAGCCATTAGTTTTTGCCTCCTTGTTTTTCAAATGGTATACCAAATTTTTCAAGTAAAGCACGGCTATATGCCGCATTACCGCCTGAAATTACCATAGTAATTTGCAAGCCATGAAGTATTTGCGTTTCTTCGAATGTTAGCTCTGGAAAAATTGACTGTTCGACAATACCAATATTGTAATTGCCGGATTTATCAAAAGCTTTAGCGCTAACACCGTGAAAGTCACGAGTTCGTGGTAAAGATATATTTACGTAACGATCCAAGAATTCGTACATTCTAGCACCACGTAATGTTACGTTGATGCCAACGCGGTTCATTCCGGCACGAATTTTGAAGGTTGCAATTGATTTTTTAGCCATGCGATCGACTGGATGTTGTCCAGTAATCTTGGTAAGTGTATTGCGAACAACTTCGTAATAGCGCTTGTCGTCTTTGTTTTTGCCAATTCCTACGCTGACTACGATCTTTTCAAGTTTTGGAACTTGATGAACGTTACCTAGCTTTAATTCGGCTTGTAGTTCCTTTACGATTGTACTTTTGTACAAGGCTTTCAAGCGAGGAGTTGCTGGCAATTGAACTGCTGTTTTAGCCATTATTTGATCTCCTTATTTTTATTCTGACGAGCAACACGTGTTGTCGTTCCGTCGGTGTTTTTAGTTAAACCAACACGACTAGTCTTGCTTGTCTTTTCATCAATCACCAACGCTACTTTGTGAATAGAAGTCGGAACATGAATGTCCTTGTGTCCACCACGTGGGTTTTGCTGAGACGGTTTAACATTTCGGTGAATATTACCAACGCCTTCGATCAAGACAGTGTTCTTTTTAGCAAGAACTTTTAGAACCTTGCCAGTTGTGCCTTTATTGGCGCCACTGATAAGCTTGACGATATCACCTTTGATAATTTTTTTAGTAGCAGTCATATTATAGTACCTCCGGTGCTAGGCTGATAATCTTTGAATATCCCATATCGCGAAGTTCGCGTGGGACTGGTCCAAAGACACGAGTACCTTTTGGATTTTTGTCATCACCGATAATAACAGCTGCGTTATCGTCGAAAACGATAGTCGAGCCGTCTTTACGTTGAATTTGGTCACGAGTTCGAACAACAACAGCTTTAATAACTGATTTTCGTTTAACTACGCCAACTGCGGTTGCAACCTTTACGGTAGCGACAATAACATCGCCAACGTGCGCGTAGCGACGACCTGTACCACCAAGAACTCGGATACAAAGAATTTCTTTTGCACCTGAGTTATCGCATACTTTTAGACGAGATTCTTGTTGTATCATATTATACCTCTACCTCTTCGTCCTTGAGCTGGATTGAGCCTCGTGATTTTTCAACCACAGTGTCAAGTTTGAAAGATTTTCGCTTAGAAACTTTACGAGTCTCGGAAATAGTGACTTTGTCACCTTTTTTTGCAGTGTTATCTTCATCGTGGGCGGCGTACTTGCGACTAACAGTGTACTGTTTGCCATAAATAGGATGCGTTTCACGACTAGTAACAATGACGGTAATTGTTTTATCCGCTACGTCCGACGTAACGATACCTGTCAATGTCTTGGCCATATTACTTATTCTCCTTTGCTGGCGCCATCTCGGCTGCTCGGATAGCAGTGTGAAGGCGAGCGATTTGTTTACGTGTAAACGTTAGAACATGAGGATTGGTGAGTTCACCTATCTTATGTCCACGTTTTGCTTCAATTAAATCATTCTGTTTAGCAGCTAAATCTGTTCGAAGCTGGTCAATAGTCTTTACTTCTGTCGCTTTTTTAACTACCTTGGTAGTTTTTTTGTCAGCCATTAGATTTGCTCCTTCATAATAAACTTAGTTTTAACAGGTAGTTTATGAGAAGCTAGCCGCATTGCTTCGCGAGCTACTGATTCATCAACGCCCTTCATCTCGAACAATACAGTTCCGGCTTTTACCTTGGCGACGAAGAACTCTGGGTTACCTTTTCCGCTACCCATTTTTACATCTTGTGGCTTGCGCGTAACAGGAGTATGAGGGAAAATACGGATCCAAATTTTACCACCACGTTTGATATGACGAGTCATAGCTTGACGAGAGGCTTCAATTTGGCGACTGGTAATACATTCGTTTGATTGCGATTGCAGACCATAGTCACCAAAAGCAATATATTGGCCGCGTGAAGCGATGCCCTTATTTTTGCCTTTGCGAACTTTCCTGTGTTTACTTTTCTTTGGTAATAACATATCGCTTAAATCCTTTCGCCCTTGTAAATCCAAACTTTAACACCGATAACACCGGCAGGAGTATAAGAACGTGCACCGTAATAATCAATGTCAGCACGCAATGTATGTAGCGGCACTGAACCTTCGATTACTTTTTCGCGACGAGCCATTTCAGCATTATTTAGTCGGCCAGCAACTTGGATACGAACACCTTTAGCGCCAGCAGCCATAGTATTTTGTGCAGTCATCTTAATGGCACGACGGAAGTTAACACGGCGTTCAAGTTGTCTTGCAATATTTTCAGCAACTAGCTTTGCGGCTAGTTCTGGACGTTTAACTTCTTCGATATTTATACGAATTGGAAGACTAACAATCTTTTCAATCATAGACTTTAGCTCAGTTACACCTGCACCACCACGGCCAATCACAACACCAGCTTTGGCAGTATGAATAGTAATAGTAATAAGGTTAGCGGAACGTTCAATCTCAATCTTGTTGATTGTTGGACGACTTTCGAATCGCTTCTCGATAAGCTCACGAATGTGAATATCTTCGGCTAGCCACTTTGCAAAATCTTTTTTGCCAGCAACAAACCAACGTGAATCCCAATTCTTGTGAACTTGAAGACGGAAGCTAATTGGGTTTACTTTTTGTCCCATTACTTGCTCTCCTTTGTCTCAGCTGGTTTTGCAGCTGGTTTTTTCTTTGGCTTCTCATCACCAGTTAATTCGATCAAAATATTTGATGTTTTCTTCTGGAATGGCAAAGCACGACCACGGCTAGCAGGTTTAAATCGCTTTAAACGGGTACCGACAGTTACTGACAATGTAGAAATAGTAAGAGTTTTACCATCTACGCCATGGTTATTAATAGCATTAGCTTTTGCGCTTTCAATAGCCTTGATAACTGGCATTGCAGAACGTTTTGGTGTGTGTGCCAAGATAACTAATGCATCTGCGACAGTTCGGCTACGAACTAGGCTTGCAACTAGTGCAACCTTGCGCGGAGCTTGATCTACGCTTTTTATATAGGCACGGGTAATTATTGACTTAGCCATTATTTCTTACCCTTTCCACCGTGTCGACGGAATTTACGAGTTGGACTAAACTCACCGAGTTTGTGGCCAACCATATTTTCTGACAACAATACTGGAATGTGCATTTTGCCATTGTGAACAGCAATAGTACGTCCGACCATTTCTGGGCTAATAGTACTAGCACGAGCCCAAGTCTTAATTATTGTACGGTCATCTGGTCCAAGCGCCGCCACTTTCTTAGCAAGCTTGAAGTCGACGAAAGGTCCTTTTTTTAGTGAACGACTCATATACTACTTCTTCCTCTTCGCATCATGGCGACTTTTTATGATCAACTTACTGACATCTTTACGACGACGAGTACGATATCCTAGGGTCAATTGACCCCATGGAGTTTGTGGCGGTTTACCAGTACCGTGACGGCCACCATCACCACCACCATGTGGGTGATCACAAGCATTCATAGCTACACCACGAGTTCCTGGTCGAAGTCCCTTGCGGCGATTTCGTCCAGCAGAACCGATTTTAACATTCTGGTGTTGAACATTGCCAACTACACCAATTGCAGCAGTTGCTTCCATTCGGAAACGACGAACTTCGCCTGATGGTAATCGTACCTGAGCGTAATCACCTTCTTTAGCCATCAATTGAGCTTTTGTACCAGCAGAACGTACCATTTGGGCGCCTTTACCTGGATTAATTTCGATTGCGTAAATCTGAGTACCTACGGGTATTCGAGATAGTGGCATTCGGTTACTTGACTCAATTGGAGCATCTTCGCCGCTGACAATAACTTTGCCTTTAAACATTGAAGTGTCGGCTAAGATGTAGTGATAAAGACCATTCTGATCTTTGACACGTGCAATTCGGGCGCTACGGTTTGGATCATATTCGATTTCTTCGATAGTAACAGTCAAGCCTGCAGCAAGTTTGTGATCAACTAGACGATAGTGACGTTTAACACCACCACCACGGTGACGAACAGTAATTCGACCAGTGTTGTTACGACCAGCATTTTGCTTTTTACTCTTTACCAAGCTTTTTAGTGGTTTACGTGTTGTAATTTCACTAAGATCTTGGCTAGTCATGCCGCGTCGGGCAGGAGTAGTCGGGTTGTAAAGTTTAATTGGCATTACTTAGTCTCCTTCTTTACAGCCTTTTTAACAGGCTCTACTTCAGCAGGTTCATCGAATACCTTAATGCTATTACCTTCAGCCAGCGTTACATACGCTTTTTTAAGGTCTTTGCGATTAGTATTTCCGGGTTGAGATCGTTTACCTTTAGAGAAACGAACTGCTTTTCCATTTTGGATCAAAGTTTTGATACCAACAATCTTTACGCTAAATTGCGCTTCGATAGCGGCAACGATTTGTTGCTTGTTAGCACTTACGGGCGCATCAAATACGTAAACATTATTTTTTGACTGAGCGTAGGCTTTTTCAGTTGCTCGAGGAAATACACTAATTTGAGTTATCATATTATTTTACCTCTCCGACTAGCCAGTCTTTAATGATACCTACTGATTTGGTCGACAATACAACCTTATCTGCATTCAAGATGTGATAAACGCTAAGATAATTAGCACGTACCAATAGTAGGTTTTGAATATTATTAGTTGCACGTAGCAATTCTGGAGTCTTTTCGTCGACAACCATCAATACTTTGCGCTCTAGCTTGTTATCAGTCAAGAATTTGACTGCTTCGCTAGTTTTGCCAGTTGTCTTGAAATCAAGGACAACGACTTTATTAGATTTATTCGAAAGTGTGAGAGCTTGGCGAAGGGCAACGCGCTTGCTAGTAGTAGATAATCGTTTCGTGTAATTTTCATTACCACGTGGACCAAATACTACACCGCCACCGCGCCAAATTGGGTTACGGCTTGAACCGAAACGTGCACGGCCTGTGCCTTTTTGCTTCCATGGTTTTTTACCACCACCACTTACTTCACCACGTTGTTTAGTGGTTGCGCTAGCAGTACGTGAGTTTGCAAGATAGCTATCGTAGGCAAGTCTTAATAGTTCGTGATTAGTTACATCTACAGCAAATACTTCTTTAGGCAAAGTAGTTTTTACAGTAGTTGTTTTTTTAATTTCAGCCATTATGCTTTTCCTCCGATAATAATCAGACCTTTTTTAGGACCTGGAACAGCACCACGAAGACCAATTAAATTGTTTTCTAGGTCAATATAGGCGACTACTAGGTTTTTGACCGTTACTCGATCGTGACCCATGCGTCCTGCCATTCTTTTACCCTTGAAAACCTTTTGAGGATACATTGATCCAATTGATCCAGGCTTTCGTACGTCACCGTTTCCACCGTGAGTATGTCTGCTGGTATTAAAGTTATGTCGTTTTACAGTTCCTGCAAAACCCTTACCTTTACTTGTACCAGTAGCATCAACGATGTCTCCTAGTGAAAAGGTTGTTACGTCAAACGTGCTTCCTACCAAGAGGCCATCTGGTAGTTCTGCTACGCGAATTTCCCGAATATGCTTCGGTGTCACTTTGGCGGACGATGTATGTCCGGCCACGGCCTTGCTCAGGTTCTTACCCTCACCATATGCCACTTGGACTGCAGTATATCCGTCAGTTTCGACGGTTTTTACCTGAGTAACAGTCACAGGACCAGCTTGAATTAGAGTCACAGGAACTGCGACACCATTCTCACTAATGATTTGGGTCATACCAATTTTGGTACCGAGAAGTGCTTTCATAGCGCTTTTGCTCCCACTTAAAATTCTTGGTGGAAGGTAGTATCCATATCTGTTGGACTTACCAATTCACCAAGAATTATTGTTATTTTCGTAATAAGTTACCGTCTAACAGTAGCATACTATCTGTTAGGAGTCAATAAAAATAGCCAAATGAATTATAGCTATTTAATTAATTTCCTAAACACCGAACCGAAAAGCCGACAGCCTTGGCGAACGTGTAACGGTACACAGTCGCGTTACCCGAGTACAAGCCCCTGCCCCAAGCACTAGTGCTCGACTCTGAACTAGACCACAAGTCCGAGTACGACGACAGATTGTAGAACGGACCACTGGTGTCGCGGCTGCCGGCAAGCGGCACATTTAGGCCTGATGAACCACCAGATTTCAGTTGTGTACCTTGGGTGGTCCCACGCCAAACAGCAGATTTATCAACTTCTATTTGTGTCATTCCAAGCTGCATTTCTAATATCTTCCAATCATTATCAGATGGAATGTGGCTACCTGTAGGGCAAATGCCTTGAGCGCCTTCGGTGTTGGTGTAGTTCATAGCTTCATCCCATTGGTAAAGGGCTCCGTAGGTTGTGCAGTTAGACTCTAAGTCACTGTAACAGTATTTTTCTGTGGTTGAGTTGTTAGTTTGGGTTGTGGCACCTGTCACCATAGTACCAACGTTTAAGTTAGTTTTAGCCCAGGTTTGGCTACCGATTGTTAGCCAGTTAGAATCAATTGCAATTGTTGGGGCTGGGGTGTCATCATTAGTAACTGAGTATAGTAATGAACCTTTGGTTGCTCTAAGACTATAGGTAGTACCGTTAACTCCAGAGTTAATGGTAAGGATTGTACCTGAGCTTGGTTTAAGGCAGTAGTTAGTGTCTGGAGATGGGTTGGTTGTACCAGTTGGGCAATTAGTACCAGCTTGTAGTCCTGTTGGGTAAACGCCATGTTCAGTGTAGTATAGAGCGAATTGCTTTTTAGCGTTTGCTAGGTCGGAGATTACAGCGGATACGTTAGCTTTACTGGTTATGCCTGTGTAGGAGACTATGGTTATGGCTGCTAATACTCCTATTACTATTATTACTACTAGGAGTTCGACGATTGTGAAACCAGTTAGCTGGTTGTTATTAGGGCTTAGAATTAGCTTTTTCATTTGGTTTAATAATAGCATTAGAAGAATGGATAAACAACGGTTATATCAATGTGTTAAAATTAAACTATGAAACGATTTAAAAAATCGTCCAAAATGTTATGGTTTATTTTAGCCTTTACATTAGCTATCAGCGCTAGTCTTGGTGTTGCTATTTGTCTTCGGTTTGAACTCGCCCACTCACCTACCGCACCAGAAGAAGTTATTTCACAGGTGAAACCCGTAGTTGTCATACCATTATTTGATAAATTACAATTTTCAACAACCGACCCAACTAGCGTCTGGATAGTTACGAACAAACAGCACCCATTAAGTCCAATCAACTTTGCGCCAAATAACCTGATAACCGTCAACGGAGCAACTATTAGCGACAAGGCTGTAACCGATTTTGAGGCCATGCTAGCAGCTGCAGCGGCCGAATCAGTCACACTTACACCCAAAAGTAGTTATCGCTCGTATGCTGCTCAAAACACGCTATATAACAATTATGTAGCCGCAAATGGCCAAATTGCCACTGATACGTTTAGTGCCAGACCTGGATATAGTGAACACCAAACTAGTCTTGCTATTGATTTTGGCAGCGTTAATAATTCTAGCTGTAATTTTGATGATTGCTATGCGGCTACAGCTGAAGGTAAGTGGCTAGCAACCCACGCAAATGAATACGGATTTATTCTGCGATATACCGCCGAAAAACAACAAATCACAGGATTTAAGAATGAACCTTGGCATTATCGATATATTGGACGCGAATTAGCTGCCGAAATGAAGAAACAATCAATTACAACTCTTGAGGAATTCTTTGGAGTCAGCGGTGGAGGAATTTATTTACAACAATAAAATTAGCAGATATCCATTCCGCTTGAGTTTATTGCACAAATCAGTCATACTGTGACTATAGACATCGTCAAAGGAGACTAAAGACATATGGTAACTAAAAAGAAAACGGTAAAAAAGCCGATAGTAAAAAAACTACCTGTAAAAAACTCGTCAGAACTTAAATCGTTCAAACGTCAAAAAGAAACGGCTCCATTTATGTCATTTAAAATAACAAAACAGACCGTATATTGGTCAGTTTTGGTTGTATATATTATGATATTGATGCTATGGATCAGTCATATTCAACTAGAAACTATGCAAATCCTTAATAATATTAAAGTTTCCTAGTAAAATCTATTCTTTTCAATTTAATAACCCCGCCAAGATGCGGGGTTATTAAATTAGCAACGATTAAATTACATACGAATTTCTGCGTCAACACCAGCTGGTAAGCTGAGATTTTGCAAATTGTCGATTGTCTTTGGAGTCGCATTTGTAATGTCGATTAGACGTTTATGAACTCGCATTTCAAATGCTTCGCCACCTTTTTTGTAGACATGTGGTGACTTGACCACTGTAAAAACGTTACGACGCGTAGGCAATGGTACTGGGCCAGCAATAGTTGCGCCAGTCCTGATTGCTGTGTCGATAATTTGTTTTGCTGATTGATCGATAACTTTGTAGTCATATGCCTTTAGGCGAATACGAATACGTAGTGTTTGGTCATTATCTGCCATTTTTTATTCCTTCCCGCTAATTAGCGGATGTGCTATACCGTAACCTCTGCTCTGAATCAGTTATATTTCTGTCATGGCCGAGTTCTCGATATTATTATTAATACATATGAAATTATAACAAATATTCAAAGATATGCAAGTTGCATATCTTATCAGATTGTGATATGGTATGCATAGTCTTCCCAGATCAAAAAAATCTTTTTAAGGTGGTGTAAATATGGGATTGGACATGGACACAAAGAAACACAATGAAGCGAGAGATGAGATTATTGCCTTGCTAGACCTTGGCCCAAAAATTGAAAAGTTGAAGATTATTGCAATAAATAACTTCAATGGTGGGGGCGGAGCGGAGGCAGTAGAAGATTTCTATCTTAATCGCAAAACCAGAAAGGCTATTAAACGCTTTTCTGAGAACCAAATCAAGGTGGCCTGCAAAGCTGAACTACGTACTCACTTCGACTACGCAAATGCTTCCTATAATTGGCCATTTTTGTGGATATCCATATCATTATAGATATCCTCAAAAAAATCAAAGTCCTCGATCCTCCAAACGGAAGTCGAGGCATCTTTTTTATCTAAACGAAAAAACACCTCCGATTGCTCGGAGGTGTTTTAGCTTATTGAAGGTTTTGTTATTTAACGATTTTTGTTACAACACCAGCACCAACAGTTTTGCCACCTTCACGAATAGCGAAGTTTAGGCCCTGCTCCATAGCAATAGGTGCAAGCAACTTAACCTTGAAAGTTAGTGTATCGCCAGGGATAACTAATTCTTTGTCAGCTGGAAGTTCAACTTCACCAGTTACGTCAGTTGTACGGAAGTAGAACTGTGGTTTGTAACCCTTGCTAAATGGAGTGTGACGTCCACCTTCTTCTTTTTTAAGAATGTAAACTTCAGCTTCAAATTCAGTGTGTGGTGTTAAACTACCTGGTTTAACAACAACTTGACCGCGCTCAACTTGTTCGCGCTCGATACCGCGTAGCAAGATTCCGGCGTTATCACCAGCTTGACCTTGGTTAAGATTCTTTTTGAAAGCTTCGATACCAGTCACAACTGATGTCTGAGTTGGTTTAAGGCCAACAATTTCAACTGGGTCGTTAATTTTGACGATACCTTGTTCGATACGACCAGTAGCAACAGTTCCACGTCCCTTGATTGAGAAAACATCCTCAATAGGCATTAGGAAAGGCTTGTCAAGATCACGAACTGGCTCTGGAACGTAGCTATCAAGTGCAGCAACCAATTCCATAATAGCGTCTTCGTCTTCTTTGACACCTTCAAGAGCTTTAGTAGCAGAACCCTTGATAATTGGAGCATCTTCGTCAAATCCGTTCTTTGCAAGAAGTTCACGAATATCCATTTCAACTAGTTCAACTAGTTCAGGATCTGCAAGGTCCATCTTGTTTAAGAAAACAAGAATCTTTGGAACACCAACTTGCTTTGCAAGAAGTACGTGTTCACGAGTTTGTGGCAATGGGCCATCATTAGCAGCAACAACCAAGATTGCGCCGTCGATTTGAGCAGCACCTGTGATCATGTTTTTAACATAGTCAGCATGTCCTGGCATATCAACGTGAGCGTAGTGACGCTTTTCTGATTCATACTCTTGGTGGCTTGACGCAATAGTAATACCACGTGCGCGCTCTTCTGGAGCATTGTCGATTTGGTCATAAGCGACAGGCTTGTTTACAGGACTTGGCAAACGTTTTGCAAGTACGGCTGTAATAGCAGCGGTTAAAGTTGTTTTACCATGGTCAACGTGTCCCATTGTGCCTACGTTAACATGAGGCTTGGTTCGATCGAAATCTGCCATTTGATTATTTCTCCTTAATTAATTACTTTTCTAGACGAGAGCGATATTAATATTACCTCACGACGTATACTTGACATTATACCGAATATTGCACACAAGGTAAAGCTTAAAATGCTATTTACTTGAACGTTTTTCGATGATCTCTTGAGCAACATTTGGCGGTACTTCCTCGTATTGAGCAAGCTCCATTGTGCTTGCAGCACGGCCTTGGCTCATCGATCGAATATCGCTAGTGTAGCCAAACATACTTGCAAGAGGCACAAATGCTTTAATTAACTTGGCGCCACCACTTAAGTCTTCCATAGCTTCAATTCGGCCACGGCGAGAGTTAAGGTCGCCAATTACATCACCCATAAATTCTTCTGGGGTTGTAACTTCAACGTGCATAACAGGCTCAAGTAAGATTGGTTTAGCTTGCCTAATGCCTTCACGAGCCGCAATACTACCAGCCAATTTAAAGGCAAGTTCGCTTGAGTCAACATCATGATAACTACCATCGTGTAAAGTCGCCTTGATATCAACAACTGGATAACCGGCAATAACACCACCATCCAAGGTTTCACGGATACCAGCTTCGACTGGTTTGCGATATTCTTGAGGAACAACTCCACCTTTAATCATATCAACGAATTCAAAGCCCTTACCAGGTTCATTTGGCTCAAACTTGACCCAAACATCACCGTATTGACCACGTCCACCAGATTGCTTGGCGTGTTTACCTTGAACATCTGAAGTTCCTTTAATAGATTCACGGAAAGCAACTTGTGGCTCACCAATGTTTGCCTCAACCTTAAACTCGCGCTTCATACGGTCGATAAGAATATCAAGGTGAAGCTCACCCATTCCGGACATAATTGTCTGACCTGTATCTTCGTTAGTATGAATACGGAAAGTTGGGTCTTCCTCTGCAAGACGCTGCAATGCAATACCCATCTTTTCTTGGTCGGCTTTTGTCTTTGGCTCGACAGCAATAGAAACTGGAGGATCTGGGAATGTAATTGACTCTAGAATAATTGGATTTGCAATGTCACAAAGAGTTGTACCAGTAAACGCATCCTTTAATCCAACTACTGCGGCGATGTCACCAGCACCAATTGAATCAATTTCTTCACGCTTGTCGGCATGCATACGAACAATTCGGCCAACGCGCTCTTTGTTGCCAGTAGTAGCGTTCAAGACGTACGAACCAGCTGTCATTCGACCACTGTAAACACGTACGAAAATTAGCTTGCCTACAAATGGATCGGTTGCAATCTTAAATGCTAGCGCTGATAGAGGCTGGCTGTCATCTGGCTGTCGCTCAATTTCATCGCCAGTTTTAGGATTTTGGCCCCAAGTTGAACCAACATCAAGTGGAGACGGCAAGTATTCAACAGCTAGATCAAGTAATTTTTCAACCATAACGCCACGACCATCGCCACCACTAACTAGATAAAAATCACCGGCAATAACTCGCTTACGAAGAGCAGCTTTTAGCTCATCAATCGTAATTGATTCTTCGCCTTTTTCTAGGAATCGCTCGAATAGTTCATCGTCAACTTCAACAGCTGCTTCAACCAATAAGCTTCGGGCATTTTTAGCTTTTTCTAACATGTCAGCAGGTACTTCACCAACAACAAGTTGATGATCAGTATAATCTGCGTAAGTATAAGATTTCATGTCGATAAGGTCGACAACACCGTTGATGTCTTTTTCGAAACCAATTGGCAAATGAATAGGAAGTGCGTTTTTAGTCAAACGTCGGTGAATAGACTCAAGTGATTTGTAAAAGTCGCCGCCAGTTTGGTTAATTTTGTTAATAAAACAGATACGAGGAACGTTATATTTGTTAGCTTGGCGCCAAACAGTCTCAGACTGAGCTTCTACGCCCATCTTGCCATCAAACACAGTTACAGCACCGTCAAGAACGCGAAGTGATCGCTCGACTTCGGCAGTAAAGTCAATGTGTCCTGGGGTGTCGATAATGTTAATTTTATGGTCTTTCCAAAATGCCGTAACAGCAGCAGAAGTAATAGTAATACCACGTTCACGCTCTTGCTCCATCCAGTCAGTCGTTGTTCCACCTTCGTGAACTAGACCAATCTTGTGAGAAAGACCGGTGCGATACAAAATCGCCTCTGTCGTAGTCGTCTTACCTGCATCGATATGCGCAATAATTCCAATATTACGAAGATCCACTAATGGGACTTTCTTTTCTGCCATAAAATTCCTGTATCCTTTTATTAATTAATTTTTGCCACAAAAAATAGCTCTTAGGCATCATTGTATCAGATTACGATGTCTTTTGCCAGCAGTTATCGCTACATACAACCCCTAGAAAGATTATTTAAGAAGACGGGGCTTGTTTCAAGGGTAAACCTTGAAACAATACAATAATCAAATTATTACAATAGTGCATGTTAAAAAGTTACTAGGGCGACTAGCTGAATACAAGCTAATCACCCCAAATACTCAAAAGTACAAATCAATAAGCGCCAGAACCATACAACAGTTCATTATGGTAATTAATAATACCATCACTATTGTTTGCCTTTTGCTAAATCTCAGCTTGTAACTATTTGAGTCTACTTTCTGTAAAACCAAAACCACACCAAGTAGCATGCATATAATCGATATAAATCCGAAAGTAATCAGATTAACTAATACATATTCAGCTGTTGAGTTTGGATCTTGATATACCCACGAAAATGACAAGACCGCGAATACTATTGAGATTATTATCGTTACAATGCCTACAGATCTCGTCGACACCACAAATCCATTTTTCTTTTTCATTTTTGAAACCTCCAGATATAATATCTGCGTTCAAAACTTAATTTGAAGCAGTATATCAATCAATTTTCAACGAAAACGAACTGATATACTGCTCAAATTAAGTTGAGGAGTGTGATAAATCAATATACAAATAGGTCTAACATGCACTGTAATAATTTGATTATTAAAAATACAATTAGTCATATTGGCTAATTTATTGTATCATACAACGTCTATACTCAAAAGTCTAGCTAAAGTTCAATAATCGGCAAAGCACCATCAGTTGAAATGCTATCACCTCCCCCATTACGGTGATGATAAGCGCTGAAATAATTTTTGATAATATTAACATTTTTCAATTTTACTGATGATTTTAGAGTGCCAATAATATGATCACGCTCGATATCAGTATCCGAATCAATCCTATGTGTAATTTGCAAGGTATAGTACGAAAAGCCAATCGACCTATCATACGTACCCGCTGCCAACCAATCAACTTTATAACCGCCAGGCATTAACCAACCTTCAGGAACTTTGAAAAAACGCACATGATGACGAGCAAACGGCTTACCTTTTATGTTTTGCTGATAAGTAAAAGCTTGTTTTTGATTAAATAAATAGCCAGGGCTAACTGGCGCTCTGACGTAACTTTTGTGAAAAATCGTAGCAATAACGGTACGAACAATCGAATTGGCGGTTATCTTGTCAGCCAAACACCAACCCGAATCTAACATTGCCTTGTGTATTTGCGCCTCATTACCTATGAAAGCAAGATTTACAGGATCGCTTAATAGACCGTCAACCGTACGAATACGCCCAATAAAATAATCCGGAATATATAGCTTGGTTAAAATGCGATGAATAAATGGTATGACAATATAGGCAACGATGATCCATATCGCAAAAAAAGCAAAAGCCCTATCGAGTCGATTTCCTAGTAGCAAACGACGAACAAATAGTTCGTAAACTAGAAAACCAATTAACAATAGAGCTATACCTAAGGCCGCACGTTTTAATGCCATCAAAACGGAAATAGTTGATACCCACGCGCGTGCACTAAATTTTTGCTTCATAAGCTTATTATGATCGGGCGAAGTGTGCAAATGCACGGTTGGCTTCGGCCATTTTGTGTGTGTCTTCCTTCTTTTTGAAAGCGCCGCCAGCTTCGTTGTAAGCGTCAACAAGTTCTAGCGCTAAACGCTGAGAATATGCAGCCCCTTTACGAGAACGAGCAGCTTTTACTAACCATGTGAATGCATAATGCAATTGGCGATGTCCCTGAATTGGAAAAGGAATTTGGTAATTAGCACCACCAACACGACGAGATTTAACCTCGAAATTTGGAGCGATATTCTCCAAAGCTTTTTCAAACATTTCAATTGGATTGTCGCTGTTAAGTTTTTTAGCAGCGGTTTCAAGTGCTTCATATACAGCACGCTCAGCCAATAATTTTTTGCCATTAAGCATAGATTTATTAATCAAACGTTGTACTAATACACTCTGATATTTACGGTCTGGATTAAGTTTACGTTGTAAACTAACAGTAGTTTTACGAGGCATTACTTGCTCTCCTTTTTAGTACCATATTTAGAACGGCCTTGTTTGCGTTTTGAAACACCCTGAAGGTCAAGCGCACCACGAACAATGTGATAACGAACACCTGGGAGATCTGGAACACGACCACCACGAACAAGCACAACGGCATGTTCCTGTAGGTTATGACCTTCGCCACCAATATATGCCCAAACTTCTTGCTGATTAGTTAGACGAACACGAGCAACTTTACGAAGCGCAGAGTTAGGCTTTTTAGGTGTTTTAGTAGTAACACGTACACATACACCACGTTTAAGTGGGCTGTTTTGCTCGTAATAACGAGTTTTTAGTGCATTGTGAATTTTGCCAAGCGCAGGAGACTTCGATTTTTTGATCGCAATCTTGCGTGGCTTTCGCACTAATTGATTGATTGTTGGCATTAATACTCCTTAAGAGAGAATTTTATAACTTATAATATTGGGCAAAGAAATGCCCGATTTACAGATCGAACTCAGCATGTTCGCTCTGTGTCGTACTTGCCAGCTCTAACAAATTTGTACACATTCAAATAATTCGTTAGCCCGACAAGAGTAAACTCATCTGTGATTATAGCAAAAAGAGCGATAAATTGCAATGATTGCTAATTTTGTTACATTTAGAAACAGATCAATTTATTACATAAGCGCATGTCTATGTGAGGAATTTGAAAGTATTAGGTTAAAGGGTAATAATCTGCCTCTAACCTAATATTGGTATTATTTACCTTGTGGCCATATCATATAGATAGCGCCAATAGCAAATGCGGCAACTGCCAACCAACCAATGATGCTTTTGTTGTCTTCGGGAGAAATCCCGAAGAACGGAATAATCATGTACAGTAATATCAACGCTAGAAACACCATCACGTAGACGGCTATTTTTTCATCCAACATTTATTTTATCTCCTTTCTCTCCTTTAAGGAAATTTGCAAAAAAATTGAAATAACGCCTCCAAGTTGAAATATTTGAAGTAGCCTATTAATCAACTAGTCATAAATTTACTAATAGGCCACCTCAAATATGGATAAGAAAAACAGACAATCGTCTATCGATAGACATGCGCTGTAATAATTTGATCTGTTAACGTCCCTTGGTAATTCTTTTTTATCTAATCTGCCAATTAGCATCAGTGTAGCATAAAAATAGCATATTGTCAAGTATAGCACATCTAATATAATGAAATAACGCCCGAATTACTTCGAGCGTTATTTATTTCACTTGCTAACAGATACTATCTAGACTTCTAGATCAATATTATCAGCGATATCTTGTTCGATATCAATAGTATCGATGTCTGTCATTCCATAACCTTCAGCACCTGTTCCGACAGGAATCTTGCGGCCGATGATTACGTTTTCTTTCAAACCGTGTAATCGGTCAATTCGTCCGCTAATAGCAGCGTTGATCAAAACACGAGTTGTATCTTGAAATGAGGCAGCCGATAGGAAGCTATCTGACCAGATTGAGACCTTGGTAATACCTAGCAATAGCTGAGTGTAACCAACAAGTTCTTTGCCCTGTTCGGCCAACACTGCATTTGCTTCGACAACAGATGCCTTTGATACGATATCACCAGAAACAAATGTTCCATCACCTGGATCTTCGATTTGAACACGACTAAACATCTGACGTACTATGATCTCGAGGTGCTTGTCAGCAACATCTTGACCCTGTGCAGCATAGATATGTAGAACTTCGTTAATAATATAACGTTGAGTTGCTTCTGTACCCTTTAATCGCATCAAATCATGAAGATTTAATGAACCAGTTGATAGACGGTCGCCTGCTTCAACGATATCGCCAGCTGATACCACGACTTTATTAGTGTTAGGTACTTCGTAGCGAACAGGAGAACCAGCATTTGCAGCAAGGACTAACATGCCCTCGATGACTTCGACGACACCATCAAATGGCGCAGTTATAGGTTTTGATTCACTCTCACCAGTCGCAAGAACATCACCAACTTTAACATTGCTACCAGATTTGACGACCGCGGTACGGCCATCTAGCGCAATACGTTCGACGTGACCAGCTTCTGGGGTAACTTGGACGACATATTTCTTGCCATCTTCCCAAAGATCAACCAAACCAGTTACTTCTGTCATGTAAGCTTGTCCCTTTGGATTACGAGCTTCAAACAACTCTTCAACACGAGGAAGACCTTGAGTAATGTCGCCACCAGCTTCACCACCAGAGTGGAAAGTCTTTAGTGTCAACTGAGTACCAGGCTCACCAACGGATTGAGCAGCGATAACACCAACTGGTTGGGCAACAGCGATTATGCGGTTAGTAGACATGTCGATACCATAACTTTTGCATGGAATACCACGTAGATTTTTAGTCGTAAGAACAGATTGAATCTTGACACTTTTAACTTCTTCGTCAGCATCAATAGCACTGGCAATTTCGCGCGTGATTAGTTCACCAGCACCAATATAGCCAGAGACTTCTTCGGCTGTAAAGCGGCCAACTAGCCTATTGCTAAAGTCGATCATAGTTAGTTCTGTTTCATTACGATAAATAGAGAATCCATCATCGTTACTTTCCTCTGTATCTTCAACCGTAAATACATCCTGAGACACGTCAACCAAGCGACGAGTTAGATAACCCGCATCGGCAGTCTTAAGCGCGGTATCGATAAGTCCCTTACGAGCACCACGAGTTTGCACAAATTGCTCAAGTGAACTTAGTCCATCTTTGTAGTTAGAACGGATTGGAAGTTCAATTTCATGGTTGGATGAATCCACCACAATACCGATCATACCTGAAGCCCATTTAACGTTCGAGATAGTACCACGAGCACCAGAGTTAACCATGACGCTAATACTAGTATCTTGGTTCTTCAACTCAGCTTGCATGAAATCAGCAATCTTGCGGTCAACTGAACGCCAAGCGCCAATTGTCAAACTATAACGCTCTTCTTCTGTAATCAGACCTTGGTCAAATTGTTCAGAAATAAGTGAAGTTTTTGCATCACCTTCGGCAACGAACTCATTAATCTCTTTATACTGAACATAGTCATCTTTACCAGTGGATACAGCTGCGACAGTTGCAAAGCGGAAAGCCAAGCCCTTCATTCGGTCAGCAGTTTGAGCGGTAATTTCGGCACCATAATCATTAAAGATATTAGCCAAAACTTTTTTAAGTTGCTTCTTGTTCTGAATTGAATTATCAAATGGATAATCTTCAGGTAGAATCTCGTTAAAGAATACGCGGCCCAAAGTAGTTTCACGAACATCACCTCTAAATTGTACGCGAATTGGAGATTGAAGTTGGATATGATGATCATCATATGCCATTTCAGCTTCATAAACCGAACTATAAGCTTTGACCTCTTTAGCCTGAGCACTTGTCTTATTGTAAGTAAGGTAATAATTACCAAGCACAACATCCTGTCCAATACTTAGGACTGGCGCACCATCAGCAGGTTTTAGCAAGTTGTTTGTAGCTGTCATTAATTCACGAGCTTCTTTTTGAGCAGCATCTGAAAGTGGCAAGTGAACAGCCATCTGGTCACCATCATAGTCGGCGTTAAATCCGTTAGCTACAAGTGGGTGAAGTTGAATTGCTTTTCCTTCAACAAGTACCGGTTGGAAAGCCTGAATAGACAAACGGTGCAATGATGGAGCACGGTTCAAAAGAACGTATTTGCCATCAGTAACAGCGTCAAGAGCGTCCCAAACAAGCGCATCACCAGATTCGATCAGACGTGTAGCCGAACGAATATTGTATGCGTGTTCACCACGAATTAACCAGCTGATAACAAAAGGTTTAAATAGCTCTAGTGCCATTTGTTTTGGAAGTCCACACTCATTAATTTTGAGTTTTGGACCAACGACAATAACTGAACGTCCAGAATAATCGACTCGCTTACCTAATAGGTTCTGACGGAAACGACCCTGTTTACCCTTTAGCATGTCACTAATTGACTTTAGACGACGACGGCCACCAGTTGCATTAACTGCACGATTACCCTTGGCTGCACTGTTGTCAATCAAAGCATCAACTGCTTCTTGCAACATACGCATTTCATTTCGGCAAATAACTTCAGGAGCATTAAGATTCATTAACTTTTTCAAACGGTTGTTGCGGTTAATGACACGACGATATAAATCGTTCAAGTCACTTGTTGCAAAACGACCACCAGTAAGTACGACCATTGGGCGTAAGTCTGGAGGAATAACAGGTAGAACCGTTAGAACTAAGTTATTTGGTTTAATACCTGCAGCGTGCATTCCTTCAAGCATCTTTAGGCGCTTCAACAACTTCTTTTCCCGTTGTCCTTTAGCACCAGCAACTTCTTCTGACAAGCTAGCAATTAGTTTAGGTAGCTCAATCTCGTCAAGCATCTTCTTTAGAGCTGTTCCACCCATACCAACTTCAGCTAATTCTTCATATTCTTCTGGTAGATTACGGTAATCTACTTCGCTAATCAAAGCACCTTTAACTAGGCTCTCAAGTTGAGCTTTTTTAGCTAAATATGATTCATTTAATTCTTCTAATTCAGCTGATTGCTGAGTGGCCAAAGCTTTAACATCAGCCTCTTCAACACCAGCTTCGCGTTCGTAACGAATTTTAATTGCAGCACGTCCAGCTTCAGTTTCAGCTTCGATATCAGATAGATATTGCTCTCGCTTCTCATTGTCGCAGTTAAGAATAACGTACGTTGCAAAGTATGCAATACGCTCAAGATTACGAACAGTAATGCCAAGTAACAAACTAATTGCACTTGGAGTACCGCGCATAAACCAAATATGGGCAACAGGCGCAGCTAATGTTATATGAGCCATTCGTTCGCGACGGACAATAGATTTAGTAATTAACTCACCGTTTTTATCAACAGCGGCTTCGCGTGAACGAACACCTTTTAGTTTATTGTCATGAGGGTTTATATCTTTAACTGGTCCAAAAATTCGCTCACAAAACAATCCATCTCGTTCTGGTTTTTGAGTTCGATAATTAATGGTCTCGGGTTTCGTAACTTCGCCGTTACTCCACTTCAAAATATCTTCTGGACTCGCAACTGTCAAACGAATTGCATTAAAGTCTGCGATTCCGTTACTTGAAATTACTCGTGGCATATTACGCCTCCTCCTTGATTTCTGATGTTTGTTCTATCTCTTCATGAAAATCTTCCAGATCTTCGATGTCACCAATGGATTCTATTTCATTGATACTTTCAATAACATCTTCATCTTCTACCATTACGTCACTTACGCCACTAATTACTTGTGCAGCATCAACAATTGCATCTTCAGATTCGTCAAGCAAATCAACACGTAGCCCCAAACCTTGAAGTTCTTTGACTAAAACGTTAAATGATTCAGGTAATTTAGGACCAACAATCGGTTCATTCTTGATAATAGATTCGTAAGCTTTTGCACGTCCGTAAACATCATCAGATTTGATAGTAATCATTTCCTGAAGTGTTGCAGCTGCGCCATAAGCTTCAAGCGCCCAGACTTCCATCTCTCCGAATCGCTGACCACCGTTTTGAGCTTTACCACCAAGAGGTTGTTGAGTAACCATAGTGTATGGACCAGTTGAGCGAGCATGTATCTTGTCGCTAACCATGTGGTGTAGCTTAATCATGTGCATAACGCCTACTGTTGTTCGCTCTTCAAAGGCATTTCCGTCACGGCCATCAAACAGTTGGAATTTACCATCGCGGGCAAAACCAGCTCTTTCAAGCTCATCACCGATAGTTTCATTTGGAACACCATTAAATGGAGGCGTAGCAACCTTGTATCCAAGAGCTCGCGCTGCCATTCCAAGGTGAGTTTCAAATAACTGACCAATATTCATACGACTTGGTACACCGAGTGGGTTCAAAACTACGTCAACTGGAGTTCCGTCTTCCATATAAGGCATGTCTTCGATAGGAAGAATCTTGGCAACAACGCCTTTGTTTCCATGTCGTCCAGCTAGCTTGTCGCCAACGCTAATTTTGCGAAGCTGAGCTACGAATATCTGAATTTGCATTAAAACACCAGCTTTTAGTTCATTGCCGTTTTCGCGACTAAACACCTTAACGCCAACAACTTTACCACCACCAGCATTGTTCATGCGTAATGATGTATCGCGGACATCTTTAGCTTTTTCACCAAAGATTGCACGAAGCAAGCGCTCTTCGCTTGAAAGTTCTTGCTCACCCTTAGGGGTAATCTTACCAACAAGTACATCGCCAGCTTTGATTTCTGAACCAATTTGGACAATACCGTCTTCGTCTAGGTGACGTAATGAATCTTCACTAACATTTGGAATATCACGAGTTACAATTTCGTTTCCAATCTTGGTTTCACGAACTTCAACTGTAAAATCTTTAATATTGATACTTGTCAAAGAGTCATCACGGACTAATCGATTAGACAACACAATTGCGTCGTCCATGTTATATCCACCCCATGGCATAAAGGCAACCATTAGGTCGCGACCAAGAGCTAGCTCACCACCATCAATTGAGGCACCTTCGATCAAAATATCGCCGGTTTTAACCTTTTGACCACGTTCAACACGTACTTTTTGGTTAATTGAACGATCATCATTGCTTTTGGCAAAGTGAACAAGTTCATAAGCTTTAACACCGTCTTTGTATTTAACCTGAACTTCATCTCCATCAGCACGAACAACTTCGCCATCGCCACTTGCGACGATCAATTGGCTAGTATTTCGAGCAATTTCACCTTCGATACCAGTTCCAACAATTGGAGAACCTGGTTGAAGTAACGGAACGGCTTGTTTTTGCATGGCAGAACCAGTTAATGATCGGTCAACACGGTTTTTCTCGATAAATGGAATCAAAGCAGCGGACGAACCAAGGATTTGCTTGTGAGCCGCGTCAACATAAGTTACCTCTGTTGCGTCAACTTGCTCTGGCAAAATTCCGTTTCGGGCGCTAACACGTTCATCAATGAATGAGCCGTCATCGTTTAATTTGACACTAGCATCGGCAATAACTTCAGTTACTTCGTGCGCAGCATCAAGATAAACCACTTCTTTAGTCACTTTATTGTTAACAACCTTTAGATAAGGTGTTTCGATAAATCCGTATTCGTTAATGCGGGCATATGAGGCCAAGTTAAGAACCAAGCCAATGTTTGCGCCTTCTGGAGTTTCAACTACACAAAGACGTCCGTAGTGAGTTGGATGCGCATCACGAACATCAAATCCAGCACGTTCGCGTGATAATCCGCCAGGTCCCATTGAGCTTAGACGACGTTTATGTGAAAGTTCTGAAAGTGGGTTTGTTTCATCCATTAACTGTGAAAGTTGTGAGCTAGCAAAGAATTCACGGACAGCAGCAACAACTGGACGAGCATTAATCAGCTGGCCAGGTGTGACATTCTCGATATCAGTCATACTCATGCGATCCATAGCGTTTCGTTGCATACGTAACATACCAACGCGGAATTGACGTGCAACTAATTCACCGACCAATTTAATACGACGATTTGACAAAGCGTCAATATCATCAGCTTTTTCCTGAGAGTTATTCATACGGATAATCTCACGGATAACAGCAACAAGGTCGCTAATCTGGAAAACACGATTTTCAGTAGTATTAGGTACGTTCAAATGCAATCGTTGATTTAATTTGTAACGACCAACACGGCTATAGTCAAATCGCTTGAAATCAAAGAACATTCGCTCGATCATAGTTCGTGCATTATCAACCGTAGCAAGATCACCTGGACGCAAACGTCGGTAAACTTCAATCAAAGCTTCATTTGATCCACGAGCTGTGTCTTTTTCCAATGTAGCATCAATGTATTTAACTTCGCCTGTATCAATATCTTCAAATAGACTCTTAATCTCAGATGTTTTACTGTGGCCTAAAGCCCTAAATAGTGTCGTAATTGGCAATTTACGACGACGATCGATCTTTACAAAAATCGCACCACTTGCAGCTGTTTCAATCTCTAGCCATGCGCCACGGCCTGGAATAAGTTTAGCTCCGTAATAATTACGAGTTGCGGCTTTTTCGGCAGTAAAGAATACGCCTGGGCTACGGATTAGCTGAGATACAACTACGCGCTCGGTACCGTTAATAACAAAAGTACCGCGATCAGTCATCCATGGGTAATCACCAAGATAAATTTCTTGTTCCTTAACTTCACCTGTTACTTTGTTTGTTAGCTCGACATTGGCGTGCAGTGGCGCGTCGAATGTTAAGTTATTCTCTTTGGCATCTTTTTCACTCGTTTTTGGATCCTGAAATGCATAATCTTTAAATCTTAAAGATAATTTTTGACCAGTATAGTCATCAATCGGATTTAACTCAGCGAAGATCTCGCTAAGGCCGGTTTCGACGAATTCGCGCCAGCTATCCTTTTGGTGAGCAATTAAATTTGGTAATGGTAATGCAGTGTCTCCATCAGTAAAGAATACACGCTGATTACTATCAGGCTTTGATTTTGCCATAAGTGATGCTGCTCCTCGCAATAAATTGTTTTAGTTAATAGGGGTTCTTTGGCGCCGAAGATTCCCTTAACTGCAGTCAGCTCTCTGTACGATGCCACTCGCACAAAAAGACACAGATAACCACAGCTACACTACTTCTTGTGATTAATTATGGAGTATGGATGTCAAATAGTCAATAGTATTTATGCCATTTTATCATGCTTGACGTGTACTTTTGTAATAATTTGATTTTTATAAGCCCTTAGAAGGACGGACCTTCTAAATGGGGTTTTTTCGTGATGTTCTTTTATTTAAGCTTTTGCAATAACTTCATCAATTAAACCATAAGTTTTAGCTTCGGCTGGCGTCATCCAGTAGTCGCGTTCCATATCAGTTTTAACTTTTAACAGTTTTTGGCCTGTATTTTTTGCCAATAATGTAGCTAGCATCTCTTTTGTAGCTAAGCCCTCTTTTAAATCGATTTCCATATCAGTAACTTTACCCTGAGTACCGCCCATAGGTTGGTGAATCATAATTTTACTGTGTGGCAACGCAAATCGCTTGCCTTTTGCGCCAGATGACAACAAAAATGCACCCATGCTAGCCTGCAGCCCAATACCAATAGTTTGAACGTCTGGTGCAATATACTGCATCGTGTCATAAATCGCCATACCGTCGTATACGCTGCCGCCAGGGCTATTTATGTATAATTTTATGTCTTTTTTAGGATCAGCATAGGCCAGATGGAGTAATTGAGCCACGACAATATTAGCCGTATGCTCGTCAACTTGCTCGCCCAAGAAAATAATTCGTTCATTAAGTAATCGCGAGTAAATATCAAAGGCTCGCTCCCCGTCAAAGGTTTTTTCAATCACAGTTGGCACTAGGTAATTTGATGGTCTTTTCATGTATTTATTATAACACTGATGAATATCAAGAAATAAAATTATTAAAAAAAGGCTCCTACTAGAAAACAATCTAGCAAGGAGCCATGGAGGTAGAAAATTTTTAGCTAAGCGCAAGGGCAATCATCACATTGATCATTGCATGAGTCACAGATGTCAACATCTTCATCTGATAACATAGTTGCAATCGAAGGAATTAACCCTTCACATTCAGACAACACGGTTTTTACATCTGGACCTCTCTCAGGTCGTCTTCCAATAACTCGCTTCATTTTTTCTCCTTCTAAAATTACTACGACAGACACCTCTGTGTTGGGGTTACCAGATAAGATTTGATAACTCATCTGTTTTAACATAAAAATTAGATAATATCAAGTAAAACCCCAATCCACACAAAAAAGGCCCCAAAACGGGGCCTTTTTATACAATAACTATAGCTATTTTTTACTATTCAGCTCAACCAAACGATCAACAGTTTTCTCTGTTAATAAACGATTTGCGATGTCGCGACGAACTTCGGGTTGTTCGAATTGTTTTAAAGCCTCTGGATTTTTAGCATATTGCTGTCTATATGTTTCAACATGAGCGTCTAGCTCGGCAGTAGTTGCCTCGATTTTCTCGGCCTTGCTTAATTCTGCTAGCACTAAACCTGCCTGAACTCTCTTTTTAGCGACCGCTTTAACTTCTGTCTCTAGCCATTTATCCTTTGATTCAAAACCTTTATTTTCAAGATACTGCTCAATAGAAAGACCTTGATACATAAGATTATTTATAAAATCTTGCTCAATTGACTTCATTTGGTCAGCCACTAAAATCTCAGGAACTGGCACCTTACTTACGGCAACTAATTGAGTAACTAGATCATCTTTAAGCTTCTCACTGTTCTCACGCTCTTTTTGAGAAGTTAATTCGCGCTTGATATCAGCCTTCAATTCAGCGACTGTCTTGAATGGGCCAGATTTTGCAGCAAATTCATCATCGACTTTTGGTAAAGCAATCTCTTTAATAGCCTTGAGTGTGGTCGTGAACGTCACTTTAGTGCCTTTTAGCTCAGCCGAGCCGTAATCTGCAGGGAAAGTCAGTTCAAGATCAAATGTCTCACCTGCTTTGTGACCAACGATTCCCTCTTCAAAACCTGGAATAAACTGATTTGAGCCAAGAGTTAACGAATAGTCACTACCAGTTCCGCCATCAAAAGCAACACCATCTTTTTTACCAACAAAATCAATCACGGTTTCGTCACCATCTTTAGCGGCACGCTTGACTTCAGTTTTTTCAGCCAAACCCTTGCGCATTCGTTCGATAATTTCATTTATTTCATCGGCACTAATAACAACTTTTTCAGACGTTACTTTAAGCTTTTTATAGTCACCTAATTTGATTTTTGGCAATATTTCGGCCTCAGCAACAAATTCAAGCATCTCACCTGGTACATATTTTTTAACTTCAACCGCAGGACGGTCCAAAGCTTGAATTTCATCTTTTAAAAACGCCTCAGCGACAGCTTTACTGATAGCATTATCAAGAGTTTGTTCTTGCAATGTTTGAGGGTCGATATTCTTGGCAGCTACACTAACTGGGGTTTTGCCCTTGCGAAAACCGGAGACTTTAACGTCACGAGCCAATTTAGTCGTTGCAACTTGCTCGGCAATAGCCAACTCCTCGGCATCAAGCGTCACACTTATCTCAACTTTAGTATCGGATGTATATTTTACAGATGTTTTCATAATCACTCCTTAATTTTTTCTATAATTCCAGCAAAATCCAGCTTGTATTCAACAGATTTAGCAATATCTTTTAGCGCGTAAATGCCCGTTTTAACCTCTTCTTCGCCAATAAATAGTATATATGGAATATTCTTTTTTAGTACATTTTTAATTTGTTTATCAAGTTTTCGTCCAGACAGCTCAAGCTCGACGTTAACTCCTGCTTTACGAAGCTCGAACGCCAGCTTATTAGCCTCGCGACTAACTTCACCTAAAACTGCTACATAAACATCAGTCGTGGATTTTGTCTCTGGAACAAGTCCGTGAACTTCCAAAAACCTCTCCATCATAGTACCACCAGGAGCCACACCAACAGCCGAAATAGATTCGACGCCAAACAAGCCAACTAATCCATCATAACGACCACCACCAAACAACGAACGGTTATTTTCCGGGTGAGTGTCAAATACTTCAAAAACCATACCAGTGTAATAATCAAATCCACGCATTAAGGTTATGTCAAATATCACGCTTTCAATACCAGCATGCTCTAGGGCGGTAAATAATTCTTGAATTTCGCGAATACTATTGCTTTCTTGGACCTCGGCTGGCAATTCTGCCATGTTTTTAGCCTTCATTAACAGATCAATCTTCGTTAGACCAACCTCGGAGTGATCGTCAAATATTTCAGCTGCTTGGTCCATAAATTCTTCATTAGTAATCTTGTCTTTGTGATCAAATAATTTGATCATCGCCACAGCCTGAATTGAATCAAGCTCTAAATACTGCGCCATGACAAAATTAATCAGTTTGCGATTGTTAATCTTGATCACATAATCACTAGATTTAGCGCCAAATGCCTTCATGGCACTATCTGACAGCATAATAATTTCAGCCTCAGAATTAACGCCATCATCACCAAAAATATCGACATTTAACTGCCAAAATTCACGCTCACGACCTCGCTGAGGACGTTCGTAGCGCATAAAATTAGCAATCGAATATAAACGAGCTGGATATGCCAACTCTTGGCGACGAGCTGCTACCATACGACTAATAGTTGGTGTCATCTCGGGACGAATCGCCACGATTCGACCACCACGATCAGTAAAAGTATATGTTTGCTCGTTTACAATCTCTTGACCACTTTTAGCCGCGTATAACTCCAGCGGTTCAATAGTTGGCGCGCCATATTCTTCATAGCCAAAAGACCTAGATACTTTATGCCACACATCAAAAATATAGTTCTGGACTCGCTTGTCCTCAGGATAATAATCTCGTGTTCCTTTGTATGGTTGTGCTGATAGTTTATTCATTAGATATAATTTTGTCATTTTTATCTGTTATTTGCAAGCTTTAAAGCGACATTATGCTTAAAATTCAAAATAAAGTTGAATAAAATTCGCGTTCGTTGTCCCAAACATTCCAATCAGCTGATTGCTTAAACTTTGCTTGGTGATCTAGATGATCATCAAAGCCTTTGACTTTTTCAAGCCATAAATAGCTAGTACCCTTGACGCTTCTATTCCATTCATGATCTTGGAGTAACTCTTTAACAACCTCTATCGGACTACGGTCCTGGCATTCAAGTTCAATTATCACCCCAACATTTTCAACATCATCAATCACTATTTCATTATTGCAATCATCACAAAAAGCCAGTCTGGTTTTGGACAAAACTTGCTCATCCTGATATCCGTTTTGTTTAAATATATAAGCTAGCTCTAGTCCGTTTTTAATATTATAATTTTCAGTTTGCATACCAAGTCGGTCTAGTATCAATTTTAATTTAGATACATCTGATACCGGAAAAACATCCTCAATTTCCTCGACATACTGAAAATTATCTCGATCTGGCGTGTGAAAAACTTTTTTAAAGGCAAAAGAATGATCAACGCCATTAACTTGCCTAATTCTTAAGGCTGCAACGTTTTTATACAACTTCCAATCCTCTGTATCAAAATAATTATCAGATTGAGTTACTATCTTTTGTCTTTTAAAACCTATTTTTTCAATCCTATCCAAAAAATCATCTAGTGGAATATTAAGTTCTATCTTTATTTCTTTTTCTTCTTTACTCATAATTACATATAGTATATCACCCAAATTTACAATTAGCAGAGTGGTCAGTGCCAATATTATTAATAGTTATTTATGTGACAAAAAGTTTTGCTGCATCCAAACATACATTGCAATTCCCGCCGCAACGCCGACGTTTACTGACCTTGTCGAGCCAAACTGCTCGATCATGACGGTTTTATCGGCTACTTGTTGCATCTCGGCACTCAACCCCGGGCCTTCGCCACCAAAAACCAACACAGCCTTTTTAGGAAGTACGGTTTCAGATAAAGGCACGGCGCCAGTTATAATATCAACGGCAATAATTTGCCTATTTTCGCTTTTCATAAGATCAGAAAAAGCCTGAACGGTCTGGTGTTGAATAATATTCATATATCTATCCGTCACCATCGCACCACGACGATTCCAATGGCGTTTACCGATTATATGCACGGTTTCGACGTTAAATGCATTAGCAGCGCGCACAATTGTGCCGATATTCAAATCATGCTGCCAATTTTCAATCGCAACGTGCAAAGATACCCTTGTTTTATTCAAGTCAGCCTTAATAGCCTCGACCGTCCAATAACGATATTTATCCAATACATTGCGCCGATCGCCATTTTCTAATAAATCTAAATCATATTTAGTATCATCGGGCCAAGGTTTCTTATGTGGCCCTACGCCGATTTCGGGTTTGTTCATGTATATTATTGTAGCTTAAACCTAATTTTATTTTTGGACAAAAAATTCGGCGCTAATTAAAACGCCGAATACCACTAATCAATTTAAGTAAAATCTATTTATTCTCCCATTGGCCTACAGTCAAGATAATACATATTGGGCATATGCAGGTTTTTTAACATCAGTCCTAGCAACAAATTATCTGTTTTGATATCTCTGTAGATATATAACCTACAGTTGTAATCACCGTCGCCGTATAAGCTGTAATCGACTCCGCTTATTAATAATGAGGTGTCTCCTTTAATGAAATAGCTTATCTCTTCGCGAAAACAGGCTAAGCCAATTAATTCAGGATATGGAAAACAGTCGCAAAAAGGAGTCGAAGCTCTTTTTTGTTTCATGGTAGCTCCATAGCAGCTACCTTCGGTGGACGAAGCCATAGAAAACCGTAGGTTATTTAAGTTAATGTTGATGTGCTCAACTTTCTCGTAACCCAGCACGACCATGTCGCACAGCTCAACGAAAAAACGACAGCAGTCAGATTCCGAATCGAGTTGTTGTGACTTAATGAGTATTTCATCATCACTTAACATAGGCTTACATAAATCAATATGCTCTAAACAGAGGCCTAAGCCACCACCCCCTCTTTCGCGCAAAACCGAATGATTTCTCATCAGTTGATTACGGAAATCTATACCAGAATTCTTTAATGCAGATGCAAGGTCAACCTTCTTAGGGCTAGCCTTTGAATCAGCTAGTTTAATATAAACCGGAAGGTCGACAAGGCTTGTTTTTTGTAGGGACATTTATAATACCTCCGCCATCAAAATTTCTCAGACGATATAAATATGTATTTATATTATCGAGTTTGGCACAGCAATATCTTAGTAAAATACCACAGTGCCAAACTCAATAGCTAGAAGAGTTTTTTAGAATACTTAAATTATTAAGGTACTCGCTCTTTATACCACAAAAATGATAAATATGCAATACCCAAAACGATCTATTGACATGCAGGATTAATAATTCATAGGTATGAAACATGCAATGAAACTTCAACCTAAATATTACGATTTTATAAAAAATGGAACAAAAAGAGTTGAACTTAGGCTTTACAACGAAAAACGTTCAAAAATTGATCTTAATGATGTTATTAAATTTAGTAAATCAGATAATGATAAATTTAATGCTAAGGTTATTGGGTTGTTGAGATATTCAAAATTTAAAGATCTATTTAATGACTTCGACGTCAGCATTCTTGCTGACAAATCAATGTCAAAACAAAATCTGCTAGAGGCCTTGGGGAAATTCTATGACCAAGAAGAACAAAGTAAATACGGCGTAGTAGGTATTAGGATTCAACTAAAATAATTATTTATCCATTAAGTACCGCTCTTACTCTGACATAGCTTGTGTATTAAAGAATTTGGTCACGTCCCACGACCCCGAAACTTCTCGATTGGCAACCAGTTGCCATCGGAAGGTTTCCCTCATTCGCTGTCCAGCGAATGCCACTGGCAGTTCTCACCTTAACGCCTAGGGTGAAGGTTCAAATCTTTTTACCGCGAATACTAAATAAAATAGACTGTCTTTCGACAATCTATTTTATTTGGTACAGAAAATACATTCATCGTGGAACCAAATTGAATATAGCCTAAACCTTATGTATGAAAAATTAGTAGAGTTATGTTTTGTTTGTATTGACGGTCAAATTGAAATTATTGACCCAAAAACTGAAGAAAGTATGTATCATATTCAATCTAATTCGTAAAAACGATAATTTTTGTTTAATTAATTCAGAACTATACGATCATAGAACATTCTATAAAAGATGAAGTAATTGTATATTAATGTATCGGTGTTTTCGATAATTGATTCGATATTTTCAAACCGTTTCGTATTTTAGTAAGGATACCTGAAAGTGTTAGACAAGAACAAATACACAATCGTTATGCTCATATAAACAGCTCATTGCCATTTTGTATTATCTCAGTATATATTATAGTTCGCAGTGTTATGTATCTGTAAAAAAAGAATTGCGACGGCTTTAACTTTTAATATAGATTTGATATAATACTTTTAAATGGTTAATATTATCCCACATATTGCAAACGCAAATGGTAAATTAGATAAATTTACAACTCAAATTAACGACGCAATAAACAAAGCAAATACTTACGCAATATCTAAATTAAAAGCAAAATTTGATATCGATATTGTAATCAATGACGCTTTTATTGGTGATGTTATTCCAGAAACTCATATTGGAGGCCATACATATGCTAATGGTTTCATTACTATAACTATTGATAGTAGCTGTGAATCAATTAAAACTGATGATCTGTTTTTAACTATATGCCACGAGCTCTGCCATGCCATTAGATGGCAGTATAATGATGAGTGGATGGTCACTTTATCAGATAACACATTCTTTGAAGGGTTAGCTACTGCTTTTGCAATAGAATCAGCTATAGATAATAATATTGAGCTAGATTATTTTACTGAAACAATGAAACAGCGTTCTGAAATAGATAACAAAAAAATCGCCAAATACTTAAAAGTTCAGCTAGATAGTGATAAATACGATTTTCGAAATATTTTCTTTAACGGAGATAGCACATTGCCGAGATGGTCTGGCTATTCATTAGGGTATTATTTTATTAAAGAATATTTGGATAAATACAATAAAAAAGCTAGCGACATATTCACATTACAATATTCTGATTTTACGACTTTTCGTAAAAAATTATTTTAAAAATTAAATGGGATGAGTATATAAAACTCATCCCAGTGCTTATGGTCTAATGACCACAATTTCCACTGCCGCAATTACCACAAGTGCCACAATCGCCGCAACTACCACAGTTACCACTACCTGAATTTGTAGGAGTATCGTATGGTGTTTCTTTAATAACAATAACTTTCATGATTATCACCTCCTTTCCATAGCAAAAAAATGAGATACCTCGAGTATTTTTTGCATAACATTTTCTTTGATTGAAATAATATGTTTCTAAAAAAGATATGCATTGATATTATGCAAAATAATGAGGCCATTCTAAACTGATAGGATTGAAATATTCAATAGACCGATGACTAAAATAGTCATTACCAAATCCAAAATTTATTGGAACTAACCTTTCGCTAAATACTCTAACAACTTTTATTGATGAATCATCATTTGAAAGATCTACGGTTATAGGATTAAGAATTATCTTTATCTGCTCAATAGATTGTTTAATAGTCGGCAATTTATTGACATAATTTCCGCTCCACAGCCATTCTATATTTGTTATATACTTAGGATTTGAATAAAACTCGCCATGATCGTTTGGTGAATAGACTTTATTTGGATCGAGTATTTCATCGTTAGAATAGTTAATCTTGCTAGCTAGACTATATTCAGCTTCTTCGTATGCCTTTTTAACCGCTTCATCAAAAGATAAGCTAGCCGCTGCACCCGAAACAAAACAAGGATATTTACCGCTTGTAAAAACAACCTGAATAACAGTTGCGAATTCGCTTGGCATCACAAGAACATACATGTCATAACCTCGTTCTCCCCAATAACTCAGACGCTTTTGTAAGTGAACATTTAAAAGCCCCCTTGGAACTTTTAATGGTGATATTCTTGAAAACCAATTTCTCATCAAGGCATCTCGTTCAATTAACTCAAAAATCGCTTTTTCAAAAGCCATAGACGTGTTGGTATAAGCCGCAACGCCAGACGAATTTGACCAAGCAATTCTAGGCACCTCTGACTTATATCCGTAATATACTAAATCACTCGGTACAAAAACCTCAGAATCATTAACGTCCTTACCTTTAGTCCAATAGACTCTTAAATTATCGCTAAATTTAACTAGACCCTGTCGAGATATCTGTTCTTCAGTAAATGGATTGTATTTCCTTGGATCAAGCCAATTACAACAAAGCTCCTTAGCTGTGCCAATAAAATCCACGCGTGGATTCTGTAAAGTATAACGCTCATAAGCTTCTACAATAGCCTTAATCTTTGCGAGATCTGCTGAAGTTGAAGTTGCTCCGGCTGAATTATTTTGACAACCGCCAAAAGTAGCCACAGTTCCAAAGAAAGAACTCTCGGGATATGTCACGAGCCGAACATCTTGCACTGGCCCCTTTTCACCTACGAATTCATTCATTAAGCTATTTAAGTAATTGCTTTCATTGTCATCTAGCGACTCGCTAGACTCACAACCAATGGCAATTGCTAGTACTGGAACGACATTTTCACTCAAGTTTAACTCTTGAGATAACGGCTTATCTAATGCGCCACCCAACTCGCAACTCATAAGCCCCATTTCTGTAGCCGCCAATGAAATATTCTGGGCAACCTGACCAACCTCAATTAAAGTTAATCTATATCCTAGATTAGAGTATTTATGAGGCTGTCTAAAAATATCGGCAGCGATAATAATCTGTACCGATGAATTGAAAATTGACACTGAAGTGCTAAAAATGTAATTAAGCATTTCTTCGTCAGCATCAGCAAAGCGCACCAAAACATTATTCTCTGCGTCGTATTCATAATAACCCGCTTGGAGATCATATTGATCTTTAGAGGTTAAGATGAATAGCTTTAATGGGTATAGTGCACCTCCACTTGGAACTGCATGTCTCGATAGGTTATAACCAAGATCACATAATTGGCCGATTTGATCGCGACTTAATTTAGTGTTTGCGAAACTGCGCACAGAACGTCGTTGAGTTTGAAGTTTCATAAGCAACGATTTGCTATCTGCTTGAAATTCAAAAATTTCACCAGATTTCACCGATATATGCGGTGAAGACTGCCACTGTAAAATCTCTTCCTTAGCAAGGCAATGAGTATAGCTTGCCGGATTACTGGATATATCATGGAAATGACGAAATTGTTCTCGGGAATCAAATATAACTTTAACACTCGATAAATCCAACAATACATCCTTAACCAATTGTAATTCCAGGTTAGAACCCTTAGCGATTTGCTCAGGCGTATTATAGCCATTGCAATAAGCTAGTATTTGCCAGACTATTTTTGAAGTTTGACCGTCAATGTCTAATTGTGTGTCTTTTCGCAAAAATCGCAATCCATTCTCTGTTGGCACGGCTGGCACGACTAAAATAGGTAAAAAATTATCATCCATAACTTAATATCACCTCCTCAAGAAAGCATGGAATATTAAAGGACATCATACTCTATAAGCATGAATAAATGAATAATAGTGTATAATTCTAATATTGTCAATTTTATTCTATTATAATATAACGCTAGAGCTTAAAATTATTCAATCTTATATTTATATAATGCCATAAATTTCAACTATTAAAATCACCCCCCTTCCCTTTAAAAGAGCCGTCCGACTCGTGAGTAATTTATTGAGCTTGTTAACTCCTAGCTTAAAACGGCCACCACTACACAAGATTTAGTGGAGGAGAACGCCGTATACAATGAGGTCGTGTTGAACCTATGAGTAAGAGACGACATTGTATCTATCATAAAACTAAATCTACCATATGATTTAATGGTGGATTTAGATAAAATTGCGTTTGGTACGCGAGAAAGGACTTGGTCACGTCCCGCGACCCCGAAACTTCTCGATTGGCAACCAGTTGCCATCGGAAGGTTTCCCTCAAACTGCCACTGGCAGTTCTCACCTTAACGCCTAGGGTGAAGGTTCAAATCTTTTTACCGCGAATACCAAATAAAATAGACTGTCTTTCGACAATCTATTTTATTTGGTACGCGAGAAAGGACTTGAACCTTCACGCCCGGAGGCACTAGCTCCTAAGGCTAGCGTGTCTACCAATTCCACCACTCGCGCGCAATTTATGGTAACTATGTTATTATACCAAATATTTTTCATCTAATAAAGGGCTAAATATATCACTGGTTATGTCGCTTGTGTTATCATAAATATAGTAATTGATGATGGGGGAAATAAGGGTAAATATATGAATAAGATTGCGCAATATCTAAATGAACATATTTTGGGCGAAGTCTCTAGTACTGACTCTGTAAGAAAACGTTTTTCTAACGACGGCAGCATACTTAGCATTACCCCAGAAATAGTGGTTAGCCCTAGGACGATTAATGATATCCGTAAAATAGCTAGGTTTACATGGCAACTAGCCGAAAAAGGGCATGTTATGCCAATCACACTTCGCGGTGGCGGATCTGACCAAACTGGCGCGGCTGTTGGCAAAGGCATAATTATAAATACCCTCGCCCATTTAAATAAAATTATATTTATTAGCTTAAAAAATAAAGATCTATTCGTTCATGTTCAGCCAGGCGTAAGTTTTGGAACATTAAACGACACCCTTAAATCACATGGAGTAACCATCCCTACGGCCCCATCATCCGCAACATATAGCACTATAGGTGGCGCTGTTGCTAATAATGCCAGTGGGCCAACATCTGGAAGGTACGGATCAACAGGCGACTGGGTTAAGCGTCTAGAGATTGTTTTAGCAAATGGAGATTTAATTGAATCCAGTAGAATTAGCCGACGCGAGCTTGACAAGAAAAAAGGTTTACAAACATTTGAAGGCGAAATATACCGCAAAATTGACGGAATGATAGAAGATAGCCAACAGTTAATTAAAGATCAGATCGACATTAATAACAGCGACAATACAGGATATCCAGGCATAGCAAAAGTTAAAACACGTGATGGGTCATTTGACCTAACTCCTTTGTTTATTGGCAATCAGGGGACTTTGGGTATTATTTCAGAGATTGTAATGCGAACTGATTTTTGCAACATTGAAGAGTCAGCAATCGTAGCAACTTTTGCCAACCCTGAAGTTGCTCGTGACGCAGCCGATATAATGGCCACGCTAAAACCTTTATCGATTGATGTAATTGACGGCTCTCTATTTGATATAGCCAGCACCCACGGCAAAAAATATTTATTCCAAGCTGACGAACCAGGCGTAAATATAAATACTGTATTATTTGTCAACTTTGACGACCTTAGCGAAAGCGCGCGTAATCACAAGATGAAAAACGCGATCAAAAAACTAGCCAAGCTAGATACAACTATTTTTACCAGCATAGATCATCCTATCGAAGAGCTTTATGCTATCCGCGAAGTTAGCTCGGTAATATTCCAACCCGAGTCAAAAGAAGAATCAATGCCGTCACTAATTGATGGCGCTTCGATACCTGCCAATCGACGCGAAGATTTTATCACCGCAGTGGCAGAACTCGCCAGTAAACATCACATTTCGCTACCTATGACAATTCAATGGTTAAACGGTGTAGTTCATGTGCGACCCACTATGCAACTACAAAAAGTCGGCGACAAGCAAAAAGTGTTTAAGCTGATTAATGATTATGCTGAGTTAGTTACTAAGCATGATGGTAATATATCAGTAGAGTCAGGCGAAGGACGCTTAAAAACCGCCGCAGCCTACGGCCAAATGGATAAAGATTTAGTAGATTTATATACTCAAATAAGATTAGCATTCGATCCATTTGGCACCATGAACCCTGGCGTCAAGCAAAAGTCTGAACTCAAGACATTAGTTTCGCAGTTAAACCCTAGTTACAATTTAGCAGATTTTGCTAAGTATTCTCCTAAAGGCTAGGCCTGATAGCGGCTGCCACACAAAATAGCGACCAAAAGGTCGCTATTTTTTACGGTAAAACGTCAGGGCCGCTGTTCCGTAACTACGATTGTCCACCACAACAACTCCCATTATGGACGGCACCTCACCTCTACCTGGGTATGATAATATCATAAGCCCATTCGATTTTAATAGGTCAGCTAATCTTGAGACTGTGGATAACTGTAAATTATTATATGGAGGGTCCACAAAAATAACATCGTACGACTTGTCCTGATTCTTATCAATCCACGTACCAAGACCGATTTGGACAGCCGTAGTACATTCAACAACGCCCAATGATTTAATATTCTCAACCAAAATTTTGCTAGCTACCCTATCGCGCTCAACAAAGGTAGCTGACACAGCACCACGACTAATAGATTCCAGACCCAAAGATCCAGTACCAGCAAAAACATCCAAAACATTGGCACCCTTAATTTCATCGCCAATAATATTAAACATAGATCCTCTAACCCGTTCGCTCATAGGATGAGTTATCTTGCCATCTGGAGCTTGGATAGTTCTACCGCCTAGTCTTCCAGAAATTAAACGTAGATTCACTTCTCGTCGCCTTTTGCTAAAAGTATAGCCTGATACCAAGCTAACGTAACGACTTTGATTATTTCAGGCACTAAAACTTTTCTGGTTTTTGTTGCCAATCGCCTAGTCCAGCCTTTTTTACAAAACTCATCAAACATCTTAAGCTCATCAACCTTAATTAATGATTGCATAAATTGAAACTCAAAACCTTTTGCCTTTAGATTATTAATGTCAAGCGTGCTTGGACCACTAAACTTAAAACTATCAGTAGTAATAGCGCTAGCAACGCCGAATTCAAACATCAAATGCTTGGTCATTACACCACCCGCGCCCCAATAGGCCCAATTTTTTGATAAAGTATCGCGCCGGTTAAAGCCATGTATAACACTTTTTGTTTTAAGGCCAACAATCTCTTTTCGAGGCTTGCCCCATAACTCTTCAATTTTGTCGCTTAAAGGATAATGATGAGCCGGAGTCAGACCGTCAACAACAGAGTGCGCCAGCCAAGCAGCTTCAAAGGAAGCCCTTACGTCATTACCAGTTTTTAGTGCAGTCGACAAGTTAATAATGTGATCATTTATAATCTGAATCAACAATCTGTCGCTTATATCAGATGGGTCAATATAATGCCATGGCTTGTCCTTGGACGGGCTCATGTATCTTATTGCGTCAGGCCCATTTCTGCCCTCAAAATTAATAATCTGTTTTATTTCAGGAAAATTAATAGAGTTAGGGATAAATTTATTCAGGCGTCGGCGAGCAACGCGATCTATTTTTTGATGAACGCCGACTATTTTGCCAGAACGGCGACGTAGAGTTGTTCCTGCATGCATGCGTGTTTTAACCTTAATTTAATGTTGTTAAGCGCTGATAGTAGTGAACGGCAGCCGCTAATTGCTTATATTGTAGCAGATTTACATCGTTCGCGGCGAACAACTTAGCTTGTTTTTGAGCTCTAGCGATTAATTTTGTATCCGCCAAAGTAGCAATCTGCAAATTAAGCGCACCATGCTGAGCCCGTCCATAAATTTCGCCTGGACCACGTAATTTTAAGTCAACTTCAGCCAAATAGAATCCGTCGTTGCTTTTCTCTACTTCGCGTAGGCGCATAGAAGGCTTGGCGCTAGTACTGGTAATTAGATAACAATAACTTTGATGAATGCTACGACCAACTCGACCTCTTAACTGATGAAGCTGAGATAGCCCAAAATGATCGGCATTTTCAATTAACATAACAGTTGCATTAGGTACATCGACGCCAACTTCAACTACCGTAGTGCTGACTAAGATGTCGAGTTCGCCACGAACAAATTGTTGCATAACGGCATCTTTTTCATCTGGTTTTAATTTGCCGTGCAGCAAACCTATTTTACGATGTTTAAATATAGAATTTTGTAGTTTTACAAACTCAGCCTGAACGCTTTTTATTTCGTTATCAGGATTATCCTCAATTAAGGTGCAGATGACATAGGCTTGACGGCCAGCCTCTAATTCAGTATCTATTTTTTCATAAAGCTGCGGACGGCTGTTGGGCGACCATATTTTTGTGATAATAGGCTTACGCCCTGACGGTAATTCATTTAAAATGCTGATGTCAAGTTCGCCGTAAACCGTCAATGCCAAGCTGCGTGGTATTGGCGTAGCGGTCATCGCCAGCATATGAGGCATAAATTTGGACTTTTCGAGTAACTGCTGTCGCTGCTTTACGCCAAAACGATGCTGCTCATCAATAACCACAAAACCAAGTTTATGAAATTCTACCGTTTTTTGAATCAAAGCATGCGTACCAATAACAATATTAACAGCACCGTTTGCAATCTGTTCATATAAAGTTTTTCGAGCCACGCCTTTCACGCTGCCTGTCAATAACCCGACGCTTATATTTAACGGTTGCAGTAATTTCGATAATGTCTCGGCATGTTGATTTGCCAATATCTCGGTAGGCGCCATAATTGCAGTTTGTAAACCAGAATGAGATACTTGCGCGGCAACCAGACCTGCGACGACTGTCTTGCCAGAGCCGACGTCGCCCTGCAACAGACGATTCATGGGCGTTTTACGCTCTAGGTCCTGAATTATCTCCCAGGCCGCTATACGCTGCGCCGAAGTTAGCTTAAATGGCAATCGTTTAACAAAGTCTGCCACAACTGGTTGCTCGAACGGAATTGACCAGCCAGTCAATTTGGCATTTTCTATACGATTCATCTGGCTGGCAAGTAATAGCTGAAATAACTCTTCAAATGCTAAGCGTTCACGGGCTTTTTCTATGTCGCTAACTTTTTCAGGAAAGTGCATGGCTAGTACTGCCTGACTTCGAGACAATATTTTTTCACTTTTGATTATATTTTCGGGCAAGGTCTCTGGCAACATAGTCATCAAAGGACGTAACTCGGCTAATATCTTACGCACAAGTGTCGTCTTTAATCCTTTTATTGATCGATAAACCGGCAATATTCTGTCGGTCTGAATCGGCATTTCGCTTACCAACTCGGCACTTGGACCTGATAACTGATAACGATTATAACTAAATTCAAATTCACCAGAAAAATAAAATTCATCGCCAGATTTTAATTGCTTTTCACGATACGGCTGATTAAACCAAACCGCTTGCAATTTGCCAGTGTTATCTATAAGTGTAGCTGTCGTAATGCGTAATCCACGTCGCACAGGACGAGTCGAAATCTTTTCACACCTAGCTTTTATAGTCGCTTTACCTGGTTTAATTTGTGAAATCGTAGTGATATGCGAAAAATCCTCGTAGGTACGTGGAAAAAAGCTAATCAAATCATCGACCGTATTAATACCAGCCAGCGCAAACTGCTCACCAGTCTTTGGGCCGACCCCTTTTACTTTGTCAATCGAAGTTAAAAGATTCATATAACTATAATAACAGTTCTAGGGTCCCTAAAATTTTAGTAATATCAGTTCAAGCTCTTTTGCAAGCTTTTCAAGCTGAGCCTCGATATTAGCATATTGATCAACAACTGATACGCTTTCATCAAAGTCTTGATACCATTGAATATAAAATTTTAATTTTGACTCGGTACCACTTGGACGAATCGTAATGCGCTTTCTGGCATCACCGAATTCCAGCACAATGATGTTACTGTTCAAACAATCTATTGGAGTAAGCTTGCCTGTCGATAAATCTAATCGCTGCAAAGAGCTATAGTCAAGAACAGCCGTCACATTACTATCACCGATGCTTTTTGGCGCAGACTGACGTAAGCCGTTCATAATATTTTGCATTTTTTCAAAGCCAGTTGAGCCTGAGCATACCATATTGTCTAGTCGTTCTACATAAAGCCCATATTCTTGATAAAGTTCTAACAATCTGTCGTAAAGTGTCTTTCCTTCGATTTTTAACTCCGCTGCGTATTCAGCTAGTGGCAACGCACCAGTGGCGCCATCTTTATCACGAGCGTATGTACCTTTTAGTAGCCCATAACTTTCCTCACCACCAATTACAAAAATCTCATCGGTACTTTCTTTTTTCAAGATAAGCTCGCCAATATATTTAAACCCGATCAACAAATTAGAATAAATCGTTACGCCATATTTTTCTGCCAGCGCATCCAACATATCAGTCGTAACAATCGTTTTAACTATATAGTTTTTTGATGATAATTTACCGCTTTTTTGCAGTTGTTTTAGGGAATAGTCAGTCGCAAGCACTGCCGCCTGATTACCGCTTAAATATACAGGTTTATCACCTTGGCGAACTATTATACCAACACGATCCGCATCTGGATCATTTGTGATTGCAATATCAGCAGATTCGGCCATTAATTTAGCAACGGCCATATCATTAGCCGATTTTTCTTCTGGATTTGGCTTTCCATTTGCAATGGTAGGAAAACTGCCGTCAGGAATCATTTGCTCGACAACTTCTGAGATATTGTTAAAACCAACCGCACGAAGAATCGGTAAAACACTAGTTTGACCAGTTCCATGAAGTGGTGAATATATAATTGCAAGGTCACGATTGTCGCCCAAAGCCTCGGCAGAAGCGGCTTTTATATACGCCTCGTCAACTCCATTTCCAATAACTATAATTCGACCATTTGCGACAGCCTCATCATAATTAACTAATTTAATATCATTAATATTATCCGCCATGGCCATAACGCCCTTGTCATGAGGCGCAACTAACTGACCACCGTCACTCCAATAGGCTTTAAATCCATTGTCTGATGGCGGATTATGGCTGGCGCTAATAACAATACCTGCCGCACAGCCAAGATACCTAACAGCAAAACTGAGCTCTGGCGTAGCCCTAAATCCATCAAATAAATAGACCTTAAATCCGTTAGCAGCCACAACTTGGGCGGCAAAGCGACTTAGCTCTAGCGAAGTTAATCGCGTATCATAAGCTATAGCGACACCTTTTTCAGCCGCCGCATCATCAAATGACAAAGCATACTCACACAAAGCCTGTGCGGATTCACCAATCGTAACTTTATTAATTCGGTTTGAGCCCACGCCAGTTTTTCCACGTCGACCTCCAGTACCAAATTCTATCTCTTTAAAAAATGCGTCCTCTAGCTGCGCCCAATCACCAGCTTTAATCAAAGATTCGACTTCTAATCTGTACTGTGCATATTTTGGCTCTTCAAGCCATTTATTGATGTTTTTAATCGCATTTGATGACAAATTATCCATCGAAAGTTGCATTTTACCCCTTACCTATTAAATTTATCTAGCAAGAATAAAGCTATTTTTGCCCTTTTTAATTAAAGAAATGGATTCAACGGCTTGATCTTCGCTTACTTTATTGGAATTTATAGAGACAGCCCCGCTAGTAATTAATCGCCTCGCTTCGCCGTTACTTGATGCTAACTTTGACTCGATTAAAGCTTCGACTAGCGTTTTACCTAATGAAACAGTTGGAATTTCGCCAGCTAACATATCTAGGTCTGAATCTTGAAGTGTTTTAAAATCAGCATTACCAAATAACACATCTGTTACGCGCTGCACGCTTTCAGCACGCTGCTGTCCATGAACTAATTTCGTAACTTCGCGCGCTAAGGCTTTTTGCGCAACACGAGCACCTGGATTTTCCTTTGTTTGAGCTTCTAGTTTTTCAATTTCCTCTTTACTTAACAAAGTAAATATCTTTAGATAATCAATTACACCAGCGTCATCAGCATTGAGCCAAAATTGATAAAAATTATAAACACTAGTTTTATTAGCGTCTAACCAAATTGCGCCACCTTCGGACTTGCCAAATTTGACACCTGTAGTTTTATTGATAACAAGTGGCGTTGAATAAACGTGTGCCTCTTTGCCGTCCATCCGTCGAATCAAATCAACGCCTGCAATCGAATTGCCCCATTGATCGGCACCACATAACTGCAAAGTAACACCGTATTCGCGTGATAAATGAACGAAATCATAGCCTTGAATTAACGAATAACTAAATTCAGCATAGCTAATACCAGCACCGTCAGAGCCTAAACGTGATTGAACAAATTCACGGCTTAACATCTGACTCATTGGCACGTGTTTGCCAACATTTCGCAAAAAATCCAAATAGTTTATGTCTTTAAACCAGTCATAATTATCAACCAGTGTAAAATCTTTGCCATCAAAAACCGTAGAGTATTGGGCAGCAATACCAGCTTTATTTTTAGCTATTTCATCCAAAGTCTTGAGGTTTCGCTCGTCAGCCTTGCCATCAGGATCACCGATCATTCCGGTTGCCCCACCAACCAGCAAATAGGCTTTGTGCCCATAATCGATAAAATGTCGTACCATCATAGCCGCTGCAAAGTTACCAATCGTCATACTATTAGAGCTTGGATCAACACCCCAATAAAACGAAATCGGTTCTCCATCAAGTATTGATATGTCATCGTAAGTAGTTTGATTAACAAATCCGCGCCATGTTAGTTCTTCAGAAAGCTTCATTTTATCCCCATTAATCAATTAGTAATAATATATCTGTTATTATATCAAGTTTTAGTAATGTGTACAGATTTACTGTAATGCAGCTGTTGCCCCAAAACAAATCGCTGTTGTTTTGGAAAGGTGATTATCTTTGCAAAGAGTCAAGGTCTATATCACCGAGACACACGGAAACCGATGCCGCTGTACGCATAGCTAGGCGCATAGTACAAATCCAGTGCCAAGACACCGGCATAACCGCCATGGCCCCAAGTGCCACCGCGGAGGAAGCCACGCAGGCCCGTCTCGTCAGTTTTACTTAGTAATGCTCCAACACCGTTAGCTATGGTCCAACCACCAGAACCAGTTATTCCCATAATACTCGGTGATGGGTTTGGTGTTATTGTGCCTTTAACTGCAACGCTAGGCCAATCAATCCAACTTGCATAACTATTGCCTGTATTTCCAGGTTGACCACCAGTAGTTTGGCCATCTGTCCATTCCCAAACGTTGCCAGCAAAGTCCCAGATAGTCTCATTATTAGTTAGTTTTAAGGATCTATTTTGGTTACTACCAATCGTGTTGCCAGTATCGCTGTAGCCATTCGTTGCGTCACTTACGGCTAGTGCTGCTGCTGGTACATTGTCATTGTGACCTGAGAAAATATAACCAGTACCGACTACACCGCTGCTCCAGTTGCTAGACACACTTAGGACATTTTGAGCTATGGTTAGCCATTCATTTTCGGTGATGAGATGACAATCTGTGCAACCTGCTACATTAGGGCTATTAGCTATGGCGGTAGTTTGGGAGATGGTCGTCCATGGTAGACCAGCGGCAGTGCTTATTGGAGTAGTTGTTGCACCGACCTGTTTGGCTTCGTATTTCATAACACAAAAGCCAGCTGTGCCATATGTTGGACTGCCTGGTACTTTGATAAATCCTGTTGGGCAAGTCGTTGGTTCGGCCATGTCAACTGGTGACGATGCGTCGTTAACGGCATATGTAATGCCCGGCTTTGTGGCGGATATAGAGTAGAAAGGTGAAGTAGTTGAGCCAGTTGATGTATAAGTTAAGCCCGCTTTGAGGCAGTAAGCAGTGTCAGGAGATGGGTTAGTTGTACCGGTTAGGCAATTAGTGCCAGACTGTAGTCCTGTTGGGTAAACGCCATGTTCGGTATAGTACATGGTTATTTGTTTTTTAGCACCAGCTAGATCTGACTGTAAAGCCGAGATGTTAGCTTTTTGGGTTATGCCTGTGTAGGAGACTATGGTTATTGCGGCTAGGATGCCTATGATTACTATGACTATTAGGAGTTCGACGATGGTAAAACCACTCTTTGAAATATCTAATTTTAAAGTATGTCTATTCATATTATTTATAATTCTAGCATGAGCATTATTTTATGTCGAACATTATTTAGTAGTTACGTTACAAATCGCGTGTTATAATTAATTAGTATTGATTATGGGAGTTTATTAGGTGGCTAAGAAAAAATCGAAATCACGAAAACTAAGTGTATATTCCAATTTGTCGCATTCGCGCAAAACCAAAAAAGACGCGGAATCTAAAAAACGCGCCCAATATTTAGCATCTTTGCCTAAACATCCAGTCAAGCGACTTCTCTACCAGATGAAACCAAAAAATTTCTTTCATTATTGGTTTAGCAAACAAGGAGCAAAAAAGGCTCTAAAAATTGCCGGTATTGCAGCCATTATATTGGCAATTATTATTGGCGGCCTTTTTATATACTTCCGTAAAGATCTAGACGCTATTCGCCCAGGTGAATTAACTAAACGAGTTCAAAGCACCGTCACTACATATCTTGATCGTAATGGCCAAGTGCTATGGGAAGATAAAGGTGATGGCAATTACAAACTTGTCGTTGAAGGCAGTGAAATTAGCCAATATCTAAAAGACGCGACTGTTGCAATCGAAGACCGCGATTTCTATAAACACGGTGGCGTTAGCGCAACTGGAGTATTACGAGCAGTTGTCAATAATGCCAGTGGTGGCAGCACTCAAGGTGGATCAACCTTGACACAGCAGCTGGTAAAGCAAGTTTTCTTTGCAGACGAAGCTCAAAAACGCGGACTTAGCGGTATTCCTCGCAAAATTAAGGAAATGATACTTTCTATTGAAGTTGAACGAATGTACAACAAAGACCAAATTTTGAACCTATACCTAAACGAATCGCCTTATGGTGGACGACGTAACGGCGTAGAATCTGGCGCACAAACTTACTTCGGTAAATCAGCCAAAGACCTAACGTTAGCCGAAGCTGCACTACTGGCTGCAATTCCTCAAAACCCATCAACTTTTGACCCATATAACGTCAATGGCCACGAAGCTTTAATTTCGCGTCAACATACAGTACTGGATAATATGGCGGAACAAGGCTACGTAACCAAAGATCAAGCCGAAGAAGCCAAAAATTATCCAATTATAGACCACATCATCCCCGAAGCCAGTCAATACACTGATATTCGCGCACCTCACTTTGTCCAAATGGTACGCGCCGAACTAGAATCAGAGCTGGGTAAAGCAACCGTTGGTAAAGGTGGCTTGACCGTCACAACGACACTTGACCTCAGAGTTCAAACCAAGCTTGAAGAAGCTATGAGCGACATGTTTAAATCATCTACACCTGCCTATGCTGGATTTAGTAACGGTGCCGCTACTGTCGAAGATAGTAAAACCGGTCAAATTATAGCCCTAATGGGAAGTCGCGACTTTAGCTATTCAGGCTATGGCCAAGATAACGCTGCCACCGCATACATTCAACCGGGCTCGACCATAAAACCACTAGTATATAGTGAATTATTCCAAAAGAAGCTATCTGGCCAACTAAATTACGGAAGCGGCAGTATATTAAAGGATGAAAATATTGATGCAATTTATGGTGCTCAGCTTAAAAACGCCGATCGCACATTCAAGGGTAACGTTACTATTCGAACTAGTTTGGCAACATCCCGAAATATTCCAGCAGTCAAAGCAATGTACATTTCTGGAGTAACGCCAACTATTGACACTATTCATAAGTTAGGCGCAACCAGTTATTGTACCCAAGGTAGCGAAACTCAAGTTGGTCTAGCCGCGGCTATTGGTGGATGTGGAATCAAACAAATCGACCTAGTAAATGGCTTTGCGTCACTTGCTCGTCAAGGCGCATACAAACCAATTTCATATACCCTAGAAGTAAAAAATAATTCTGGCGAAACATTAAAGAAATGGGCCGATACAGCCAGCACGCAAATTGTTGACGTGCAGTCAGCTTATATTATTAGCGACATCTTAACAGACGATGTCGCCCGATCACCTCTTAGTGGTCGACACGCCGTTGGTATGGAGATCCCTGGTGTAAAAACCGCAACCAAGACCGGAACCTCAGACAAAGACGGTAACGCCAAAGATATCTGGATGATGAGCTATAGCCCAGCCCTTACTATGGGCGTATGGCTAGGTAACTCTGATGCGACCATCTTAAAAAACGGTAACTCTTCTATCCCTGGTAAAATTATTGCCAAGGTTATGGAGTACACCCACAAAGAAATCTATGCACCACAAGGACTATGGAAATCAGGTGATTGGTTTACTAAACCAGCCGGTATACAATCAGTAAATAATGAACTGTATCCTGCTTGGTGGAACAAAACTCAAGGCCAAACAACTACAAAAATGACATTTGACAAGGTGTCTAAGAAAAAAGCAACTAACTTAACACCAGAAGGCGCACGAATAGAATTGGATGTTACAAAAACAGTCGATCCTGTATCTAAAAAGGATGTCTACATTGCACCAGACGGTTACGATGCGTCTAGTGATGACGATGTTCACAAAGCTAGCGATGTCAAGCCAGTCGCATCCGTTGACTGGAAGATAGCCTCTGGATCTAACACCTATACAATCAACGTAACTGTTGCCGCAGGAACATTCCCTATTACGGGAATTCAAATAAAAGTTGGAGATGCGGTTGTTTCAACAATAACTTCATCCGGATCATACACTTATACAGTACCGTCATCAGACACTAGTCCAAAGGCAGTATCAGCCGTAGCAACCGACAGCGGCTATTACACCGGTACTGGCACAGCTTCGGCACAAATTCCTGGCTATTCTAAGTGAAAGGCTAACAGGGCCCGATAACGATTATTGCTTATTTAGCAAATTAATAAAATCTTGTTCACGTTGATCTGATTTATTCTTGCCCCTGTATTGCTTCTGTCGACTTGGGCGGTTAGTCTGATGCTGATTAGGGTTAGGATTAGAACTTTTATCATCAACGTTTTTAGGAGCACTAGGCTTTTTCCTGTTAGATGTAGGCTTTTTGTCTTTATTTACTAGTTTTTTGCCATCTACCATCTTTGCAAACATCATCTTGCCAGCGGCAGTTTGCAAACTACGGATAAATTCAATTTCAACAGTTTTGCCTATATAAGAGCTCGCGTGCTCGACGACAACCATTGTACCGTCAGTTAGGTGTCCTACGGCCTGATGTGCGTCCTGGCCCTTCGCAATGAGCTCTAACAACATTTTTTCGCCAGGAAGGTAAGCCATACGCAAGCTCATAGCTAAATCATTAACATTTAGCACTTTAATATCTTCAACTTGAGCAACTTTGTTTAAATTATAGTCAATCGTACAAACAGATCCTTGATACTTCTTTGCAAGCTTTAATAGTCGTTCATCGACACCTTCTTCGGCTCGACTTCCATCTTGAAATATCTCAACTTTCACATTTGGCATATTTTGCAATTCCGTTACAACATCCAGACCATGACGCGCACGAGTACGCTTTTCGGTATCTGCGTTATCAGCCAAAAATTGCAGCTCACCAATAACACTTCGAGGAATGCTCAACATCCCATCAATAAAACCCGATTGGGCAATAGCGATGATTCGTCCATCAATCAATACCGAAGTATCGACAAAGATTGGTCTAATTTCTTTTTTATGAGATAGTCGCTTTGTGTTTACCGCGACCAGGTATGATATCTCTACTAACATAATTGCTAGCAAGATTATAATAATATTTTCCATATAATTTCCTTATTTTTGTAAATAGTCGATGAGCGCTGTACGCAAATCACCAACATCTTTGATAAATGAATTCTTTGTTGCCCCTTTTGGAGCAATCGCTTGGGTAAAACCAAGCTTTTTAGCCTCTGCCACTCGTCGATCAGCCGATCTTACTGATCTAATCTCTCCACCCAATCCAACTTCGCCGAAAACGACAATCCCATCATCGATTCGTCGCGACGCCGCCGCGCTAGCTATTGCCATGCAAATAGCCAAATCTGCTGCCTGATCGTTTAACTTAAGTCCGCCTACTACGTTAATATAAATGTCTTTATCAGATAAATTCAGTTTTGTGCGACGTTCTAGGACCGCAATTAAAAGGTTTAATCGATTTAGGTCGAAACCACTGGCAGTACGTTTAGGATAACCGAAACTCGTCGGATTTACAAGTGCCTGTATCTCAACTAACAGTGGCCGAGTACCTTCAATTGTAGCTAGAACCACCGATCCATCAGCGTTTTGACGCTCGGCCAGCAGTGCAGCCGATGGATTCTCAACTACGCGTAAACCTTGTTCATACATTTCAAATATAGCCGCTTCACTAGTCGACCCAAAACGGTTTTTAATAGCCCTCAGGATTTTAAATCCACCATATCTGTCACCCTCAAATTGCAAAACCACATCAACCAAATGCTCAAGAACTTTTGGACCAGCAATACTTCCCTCTTTGGTAACGTGACCGACCAATATTACGGCTGCACCAGCAAGTTTAGCGGCCCTAATAATCACATTACTACTGTTTGTAATTTGCGACACAGTTCCTGGAGCTGAAGTAATTTCATCTAGCGACAAGGTCTGAATCGAATCAATAACTACCATTTTATACCCGCCAGATCTAATCGTCGCCGCAATATCATCAGCGCTAGTACTGGAAGCAAAACTTAATTGTTCGCTTTTTTCAGCCCCTAAACGCTCCGCTCGCAATTTTACTTGACCAGCCGATTCCTCGCCACTAGCGTAAAGTACCGGCTCGCTGCGGGCAACATATGCCGAAACTTGCAACAATAACGTACTTTTACCAATACCGGGCTGGCCTGCCATTAAAACCACGCCACCCAATAGAATGCCTCCGCCTAGTACGTCATCGAGGTCTTTGAAACCAGTCGAAAGCCGCTTGACACTCTCTTTACTAGAGATAGAACGCATAGTTCGAACATCCAGCACCTTACCCGAGCTACCACTCCTAGCTACCGCTGATTTACCAGCTGAAACTGGCGCTTGCTCGACTAACGTATTCCACTCGCCACAATTGTCACATTTACCTATCCATTTAGGATAGCTGGCGCCACAATTTTGACATATAAACTGAGTTCTTGATTTAACCATTACTAACTATTATAGCTTATAATATAAACTATATAACTTTATCAAGAACAGCCTTGCCTATTTTCTTAATAAAGTGTAAAGGAGATATTTCGTGCTTCTCGTGATTTTCACTCGGTATAAATATAAAATCGCTACTTACGTTGCCATCTTCGTTTTCGTAACTTGTTAATTTGATAATTTCTTCTTTCGAAAGACCTGTATCAAGGGTATTATATATAGTAATACTTTCATCAGCTCTATTAACGAATGGCTCTGGATAAATTTTTTCGATATCGTCAGTCTCAATACCGAACAAGCGAGACATCTGACTCTTAGCACCTAGCCCAGCTAACATATTAATATTAACCTGCGGTGTATTGTAAGGCATTTTTATAGGATCTTCAAACGTAGTTTGGCGGACACCATCGCTACCCACCAAAGCTATGTTATATTTTTTACCTTTAGTTTTTAATAAACTTATTATAGATAAAGGCTTTTTAGCTTCTGGAAAATCATCACATTTATGACGCTCAATTAAACCATGTTGCAAATCTGTTGACGTTAAGTGTGCGTAGCTATCATCATCATTTTCTGGAATTTGCCAAACACCGTCAATGCGCACGCCCTTAACCTGCAATATTTTATTATTATTGTTGAATAGTGGTGCCGATAATTTTTCTTCTGTTGGGTACTTTTCCATTATCAATCTTCCTTACAATGCTATATTATACTACTAAAGTATAATATTGTCAATATCAACTAGGTCAATCTTATTCTAAAATAATTCAACCATTGCGTCCAGTATAAACCCTATTTACAATTTTGGAAAAGTAAAATTTACCATACTTATTTAGCTTAGAATTAAAAAACCACCCGCGCGAAGTAGGTGGTATTTTTAATAAAGTTATTTTATTCAACCATGTTCTGCTAATGACTTCAGCAATTTTTTTGGCTTTGTCGCATAATCGGCAGATTTTGAAAACTCAGAAGAAGCTTTGCTTATAGAAATAATAGTTAAGTCTTTATTGTTAACTAAATCGGCTAGTTCAAGTTCGCTCAGATTAAAACTCACCAAAGACTCAACAATGTGATATTCGTTTTGTTGGTCTAACAACCATCTCATGTTTATTATTTCAAAATCCGCAAACTTATATTTTCTGAAGCAATCCATACATATTATTTGATCAGCAGATTCTTCCATTAATCTCTTTAATCCCAAAGAACTTCCTTTAACCTTAGCCCTGACCGCAAACCTAGGCCAAGAAAACCTTAAATCTGTAATGTTTTTTTCACCGCAAACTACATAAAGTCTACTATCTGTGCTATTAACAATAAAGGTCATTTCAGAGTACAGTGGCAAAAAACGTCCCTTTGCACATCCACCATTTTTAACCATTTCTTCAGAAACGGCCAAAACTTCTAGCTCCTTACTATCCAAATAGATTAAAGGCTTGTCTTTGTGCTTTAGAAAATCGCTGAAATTTACAACAGGCAATACCGGCTCGTAATAACTATCCTTAGTCAAAGTAAACATCTTTTTCTTCCCCCTTATTTTTTAGGCTAATTAGCCTAGAATGTACCCTTTACGAGTAGGCAACAAACTTAAATTTATGTAAATTTGCTCTCTACTCGTAAAGGTTATGGGGGGTGATAACAATAACTTTATTAAAGTACATTTCAACAAATTAGCTCTAAAGATTAAATTCTTTGGCCCATTTGCGAATAACTATACTATACTTACATGTCGTATTGTTGTCAATTAGATTATACTGACGGTACCGGAGCCAAAGTGCTATCTAAACTATTATTTAATTTCTCTATTTCAGAAACAACTAAATTATACTCGATCCTGATTGATTCTTGCTTATTAATATCACTATTTATATTATTCCTACTTGTGTTCAAGGTTGCTATACGAGCCTCCAGAGAATATTTTTGAGAATTATATTGAGCTACGTTAGAGATAGTGCCATTATTTACATTACTGTAGAAACTCGCTTTGTCATTTTCAAAAGTTTGATAATCAGCCTGATATTGAGCTGTTTTTGCCGAGACCGATTCTCCAAGCGCGTTATATTGAGCCAGCAATGCACTTGCGCGATTTTGATTATCTTGAAACACACTAATGTATTTAGTGTTAAGCGCGACTACTTTACTGCGATCAGAAAAATACTGTTTATAGTGAGCCTCGAGTTCGGAGCTTATGTTAGCAACTTCCGTCCCGATAACTGAATGTAGCTCGTTGTCGCGCTGACCTGGCTCGGTACGGTCATAAAAAGCCATGCGGTCACTAAAATTTTTATCAAGCTCGAGTTTTTTGTATTCTGCTTCCAGCAAAGCGTCAACTTTAACTTTCTCGCTATCACTCATTCTTAAATAAGCTGCGTGTAAAGTTTCGTGAGCAGCTGTTACTTCGCGAACACCATCAAGCTTTGTATCGGTCACATTATAAACATAAATTTGATTATTACTATAGCAACCCAATATAGAAGTGGTATTTTCAACACGACCACAAACGTTTTTAAAATTTTGAGAATTTTCGATAGAAGGCTTACTAGCTAGATATAAAAAATTACCATAACCGCCGATCCCAGACCTTTCGGCCAAAGCACTAACTTCACTTGAGGGCTGAAACTGCCAAACGTTAAATTGGTCAATTAAAGGCTGTCTGTAAAAAAAGATTCCAAAAGCTGCAACAATTAAAATAAATGTAGTCAGTAAACCAGACTTTGCGTTTCCTTTGCTATAGTTCCGTCGCCACATCTATATAAATCTCCTTATTTTTAACGCCAATTGTTAATACACTACCCTTTTCATACGCGCCAGACAAAATCCCATCAGCTATTTTATGCTCTAATTCATCTTGTATTGCACGCCGTAATGGTCTGGCACCAAACTTTTCACTATAGCCTTTATTTATTAGAAATTTTTTAGCCGCGGACTGAATTACCAAGTGAATGCCTTTTTGGACTAATCGCTGTTGTAGCTCGTCTATTAGATTATCAAAAATTTTGGCAATTTGCTTGCGCGTCAAAGCTCTAAACGTGACAATGCTGTCAAATCGATTAATTAACTCTGGCCTCATCATTTTACTGAGGGCATTTTCAGCGGCCTGAGAGTTTTCTTCGTGTATTTGATCTAGTTTTTTCTCGTCACTCTTAGAGGCAGCGTGAAATCCCAAGCTAGATTCTTTTGTCATCAGTTCAGAACCAAGGTTGCTAGTCAAAATAATAATTGCGTTACTAAAATCTACTTTGTGCCCTCTTGTGTCTGTTAATTTTCCGTCTTCAAGGATTTGCAGCAATAAATTAAAAACTTCTGGATGCGCTTTTTCGATCTCGTCAAATAATACTACGCTATATGGTTGACGTCGAATCTTGTCAGTTAATTGACCTCCGTCACCATAGCCGATATACCCTGCCGGCGCACCAATCAAACGACTAGTATTATGACGTTCGCTAAATTCGCTCATATCAATCTTGATTAATGAATCTTCGCTACCAAATACTTCTCGTGCCAAAACTCTGGCAAGTTCGGTTTTTCCAACACCAGTTGGGCCCATAAACACAAATGAACCAATTGGACGATTACTGCTGGCAACTCCGCTACGACTTCGCCTAATAGCGCGCGACACTTTTGTAACAGCCTCTTGCTGACCAATAATATATTTACCCAAATGTTTTTCCAAGTTACGAAGCATCTTTGCTTCTGACTTTTGAACACGCTTGACGGGAATACCTGTCATCAAAGATATAGAATACGCAATGTCGTCATCCGTTAAAATAATTGGCGTTTTCTTTTCGGATTCTTCGCGAGTCTGAGCAAGTTTTTCTGAAAGCTGGCTAATACGCGTTTTGTACAAAGCAGCTCGTTCATAATCTTCGGACACAACCGATTCTTCCATCTTTTCGTTCAAATTTTTAAGTTGTTTAGCATAATCACGAATTTTGCTAGGTTTTTGACCCGAACGAACACGGACCAAAGCAGCGGCTTCGTCAACAACGTCAATTGCCTTATCGGGCATAAAACGCTCATTTATGTAACGATCCGACATATAAACAGCATCTTCTAGGACTTCATCACTAATACTGACGCCGTGATGTTTTTCGTAACGATTACGCAAACCCTTTAATATAGCCAAAGAATCTTTTAGGTTTGGCTCGGGCACAGTTACGGTTTGTAAACGACGCTCTAGTGCACTATCTTTTTCAATGTGTTTACGATATTCATCTATTGTCGTTGCTCCGATTAAACGAATTTCTCCGCGAGCAAGAGCTGGCTTTAGCATATTAGCAGCATCGATCGTACCTTCGGCCGCACCAGCGCCAACTAATAAATGCAATTCGTCGATGAAAATAATAATATTTTTTTGCTGCTTTATCTCGTTAAGCACCTTTTTTAAACGTTCTTCAAACTCGCCACGATATTTAGTACCGGCAATCATGCCAGCCAAATCGATCTGTATTATGCGCTTATCTAATAGATTTTCCGGAACATCCTCGCAAGCAATCCGCTGAGCAATTCCTTCGGCTATTGCAGTTTTACCTACACCTGGCTCGCCAATTAAAACTGGGTTATTTTTAGTTCGACGACTAAGAATCGTGATAACGCGTTCTTCTTGTTGTTTGCGACCAATAACTGGGTCAAGCTTGCCTTCCTTGGCTAAAGCCGTTAAGTCGACACCAAATGTTCCCAATGCACCCTTATTTCTAGCTCTTTTCTCTGTGTGGAGCGCGGCAGATTCAAAGTCATCAACAACAGCATCTCTTTGCCTATCAATAAATTCTTCTAATTCAGACGTCAATTCAATTAAATTAACGTTCATATCCCGCAACAACACCGAGGCTCTGGCGTTACGCTGGCTTAATATGCTATATAAAATATGCTCGGTTCCTAGATAATCCTGATGAAATTCTTGGGCAATTTCCCAACTCATTTTAAGCGTTAATTTAGCGGTTTCACTTAGACCTTTTGACTCGGCACTAACAATTACAGTTAAAGGCGTCAAGTTAAGCGCAATTTGAGCCCTATCAAGAGTCACGCCAGAATCAGCCAATACTTTGGCGCCAACCGAAGAACCTTGGGCTAATATACCCAATAATAAATGCTCTGTCCCAATATACGAACTACCATAACCTTGCGCGATTAAATTGGCGTGATGAAGGCTAGTCCGTGCGTTATCGGTCAAATGTGAAACGAATTCTGCAAAATCATCGGCCATACTACTATTATAACTTATTTAGTATGGTTTTGTTGAGTAGTAAAAAAGCCTGAGACTAGAAAATTATTCAGCTGATTCTTGAACGGCGTCTAGTAAACTGTCTTCGATATTCTTACGAGGCGTTGACGGTGGCGTTGTTGATTTTGGAGCAATTGCCTGTTCTATATCAATTTCGTATCCAGTTAGACGGCTTGCCAAGCGTACGTTTTGGCCAGCACGTCCGATTGCAATTGATTGCTGGCTTTCGATTACATATACAGTAGCACGCTTAGTTTGATCATTGATCATAACTTCCGAGATTTCTGCTGGACTAAGGGCGTTTTTAATAAATTGCTTAATATCTTCATCATAAGTGATAATATCAATTTTTTCTTGATCACCGACTTCATTCATGACGGATTGAACGCGAGTACCGTGTCCGCCAACGAATGTACCAACTGGGTCAACACCTGAAACCGTACTAGATACGGCAATTTTAGTCCTTCGACCTGCTTCACGAGCAATAGCCTTGATCTCGACTGCGCCAGTTTCGAGTTCTGGAACTTCTTGATGAAATAGATATTTAATAAAATCTTCATTTCCGCGACTAAGGATCAGTTGCGGTCCACGATTATCTCGTTCGATATCTTTGATATAAACCTTGATGCGACTACCCACATTGTAAAATTCACCCTGAATCTGTTCACTTTGTGGAATTATTCCAGTTGCCTTACCTAGGTCAACTCGAATAACGCGTGGTTCGACTCGTTGTACAGTTCCGTTTACGACAGTACCAATTTTGTCTTCGTATTCACCAAGGACAACTTCGCGCTCGGCTTCACGTAAACGCTGCAAAACAACTTGTTTAGCGGTCTGAGCAGCTACACGACCAAAGGTAGTAACGGTAAACTTCTCTTCAATTAGATCGCCCAGCTCGGCATCTTTCTTTTCTTTTTTGGCATCTTCTAGGCTGATTTCGATACTATCAGAACCAACCGCTTCGACAACTTCACGAGACACAAACACATTTGCGGTACCATCGTTAATATTTAATTCACAGCGAACATTCTGATCACGTTCACCGTTATCACGGCGCCATGCAGCCGCAATCGCCTGCTCGATAATTGCCATAACCGTCTCTTCGGGCAAATTCTTTTCTTCGGCAATCGTGTGTACTGCAAATACTAACTGTTTTACATTAATTTCTTCCATAATTTTCTCCTTATTCAATTTATTTAAAAAAGCCGACCTGCCGGCCGACTATGATGCAATTTACTACCTCTAATGATATATCATATTTACGGATTTGGCAATAACTGATCGGGGCATTTGCCTAAAATATCGGCTATCGCGTCATGCTCGGCCTGCGTCACCCACAAGCTATATTTTTGCTTGACCGCAATTTGTCTAGCAACATATTGGCACCTAAACGACTTGTTAGACGGTAGCCAAGTGGCCGCGTCTCCGTCACTTTTTTGCATATTAGCAGATCCATCAACCGCCAGCAGTTCAAGCGAATCATTAGCTAACTCAATACGTTTTTCCAAAGTAAATTGTTGAGCGCCTTTTTGCCACGCATCAGACAACGCGACTGCGTGATCAATCTGCACTGCGCTACTGGTGTTGGCGCCCCTGACAAAGTTAATAACGTTACCAGTGTATGGATCATTTAATATTCCACTGGTTACATTGCAGGTTTCATCAACTACTACGTTCGATAAATCGCGATTTAAAATAATATTACGCGTATCACAACCGTTGATCTTTATCCAGTCTGCACCAAATTGCTCCCTTGAATAATCTGTTTTTGGCGCACGACCTTTAATTGCCAAGGTTTGCAAAGCATCAATTGCCGGACTAGATGTAACTTGCGAATTATTTGGTTTATTTGTATTAATTGGGTTTTGGTTTGGAGTATTAAGAAATATAATTCCAGCAAAAAGAAATAATGACAAAACAGCCACAATAGTTCGTCTCTTTTTATGCAAATCAGTCATATAACTATTATGCACCAGTTATTGAATGCTACAATGGATAGTATGCAAACTGTATCTAGATTAATAAAACAATTCGTTCCCGAAAACTACAAACTTTCATTAAAACTAAATAGAATCGATCGAACATTTGATGGTAATGTTACTATTCACGGCACATCATTAGACGATTCAGGCAAGATTATTTTGCACTGTAAAGATTTGGATATAAAATCGATAGTATTTGATGGAAAGAATGCCGAATTTTCGTATGGCGAAGATGATTCACTAATTATTACCCATCCAGATATTAACGCGGCTAAGCATATCTTAAACATTGCTTTTAGTGCCAAAATTACCGATTCAATGCACGGCCTTTATGCTTGTTATTACGAGCATAACGGAGTTAAAAAAGAATTATTAGCAACGCAATTTGAAAGCCATCATGCGCGTGAAGTTTTCCCTTGCATCGACGAACCCGAAGCCAAAGCTACTTTTGACGTAACCCTAGAGACCGAACTTGGCATAACCGTTTTGGGTAATATGCCGATTAAGGCTCAGATAACTGAAAATAATAATTTAATCACGACATTTGATACTACGCCACTTATGAGCAGCTATTTATTGGCTTGGGTTGTCGGTGAACTTCAAAAAAAGACCGCTTATACAAAGAGTGGCGTCGAAGTTAATGTTTGGGCTACACCAGCGCAACCTGCCAACAGTCTAGATTTTGCACTCGACATTGCAACTCGATCAATTGATTTTTTTGATGAATATTTTGATACACCTTATCCATTGCCAAAATGTGATCACGTTGCCCTACCTGATTTTTCGTCAGGCGCCATGGAAAACTGGGGATTACTCACATTTCGAGAGGTCGCATTATTAGCCGACCCAGCGACAACATCAATTAGTAGCAAGCATTATATCGCAAAAGTAATCGCACACGAAGTAAGCCATCAATGGTTTGGTAATTTAGTGACAATGAAATGGTGGAATGATTTGTGGCTTAACGAAAGTTTTGCTTCGCTAGTTGAATATACCGCAGTTGACTCACTTGAACCAAATTGGAAAATTTGGCTAGACTTTGACAGTTACGAAAGTATAGTAGCACTTAGAAGAGATAGCTTGGCCGGAGTTCAATCTGTACAAATGGATGTTAATCACCCAGACGAAATCAGCGCATTATTTGACGGTGCAATTGTATACGCCAAGGGGGCACGATTGTTGCAAATGCTTCAACATTACATTGGCGAAAAAGCGTTTCAATCTGGCTTAAAAGAATATTTCAAAGAATTCGCCTACAAGAATACCGAAACAACCGATTTGTGGTCAGCCTTTAATAAATCTAGCGGCAAAGATGTAGCTGCATTTATGAGCACGTGGATAAGCCAATCGGGATTCCCTGTTTTGCACGTGTCCCAAGATGACAATCAAATCAAAATATCGCAAGAACAATTATCAAGCGACTATACCAAACAATCTGATAAATTATGGCCAATCACGTTAAACTCGAACTGTGATAATGCACCAGAAATATTTGAAACACGCGAAACAACTTTTTCTAAAGATGATAATTCGGTATTAAAATTTAATATTGGCAGTAACGCTCATTTTGTAACTCACTATGACCAAAAACTCCTAGACCAAATAGTTTCTGAGCTAAACGATGGTAAATTATCAACAGTAGATCGCCTGCAACTCCTAAACGAACAAACAATTCTCGCGAATGCTGGGATTATTAGCAGCGCTAGCTTAATACCACTACTTGACGCCTACAAAAACGAAACTTCAGAAGCAGTTTGGGATATTATTGGATTAACCATCAATAGCCTAAAAAAGTTTGTCGAGCAAGACGAGACAGCCGAGCAAAAACTACGCCAGTTAGCCGGAAATCTTGCCAGAAAACAATTTGAGAGATTGGGCTGGGAAAATAAACCAAACGAACTTGAAACCGACACTAAGCTGCGAAGTTTGATTATTGGCATGATGCTATATTCTAACGACAAAAAAATAACTAATCAGGCAATTCAGGCTTTCAACTCGGCTCCACTAGAAAAGCTCGACCCAGAGTTACGAAGCCTATTTATTTCTGCTGCTGTTCGCAACACAAAACATGAATATATAGATCAACTGATTAACACTTACAAAAAAACCGATTCAGCTGAATTACAACAAGATATCTGCGATGGAATAACATCAACCAAAGAAATCAGCGTTGCTACGAACCTTCTAGAATTAGTTAAAGACCCATCAATTATTCGTAGCCAAGATGCGGCTAGATGGATTGTCTATCTAATTAGAAACAAATATTCCCGTGATTATACTTGGCAATGGCTGCGCAACAACTGGGATTGGATCTATAAAACCTTTAGTGGCGACAAATGTTACGATGACTATCCAAGATACGCTGCAACGGCATTATCAAACAAAACTCAACTGAATGAATATCTTGAGTTTTTTAACCCAATGAAATCAGACCCAATGCTAACAAGAGTTATCGAAATGGGAATAAACGAAATTAATGATCGAATTGATTTATTAGAGCGCGATGGTCAATTAGTCCGAGACAGGCTGCTAAATCTCTAAAAAAGTTTCGACAATTGGCGGCTGACCACTTAGCGAGATAGCCGCTAACCGAAGATTAGTATTAGATATTTTATTCGATAATACATAAAATTCAACTGCAAATTTCATTTGCTTAAGCTTTTTAGGAGTAATCGCGGCTAAGCCACCACCTTGGTCGGCCCTTTTACGATATTTTACCTCTGTAAAATAAATAATATCATCGTACACTGAGATAATATCGACTTCGCAATATTTAGTTTTCCAATTTCTATCTATAATCTTGTGGCTATGATTTTCTAGGTATTTCGCCGCAAAATCTTCAGCTTTATCGCCAATCATTTTGGTTGTCATTTTTTTCGGCTTTTCCAAAACAACATCACTTGTCTGATTCGCATATTTTTTTAATGGAGCAATCGACAGACGATGAAGCGGCGTAACACCTAATTTATCAATTGCGTTTCGATGTAATTCGGTGCCATAGCCAACATGATTTTTAAAACTATAACCTGGATAAATATAATCTTGAAGGGTCATATAGCTATCACGTGCAACCTTGGCAACAACCGACGCGGCAGACACACTAGGTATTAATAAATCGGCTTTTTTCATAGTTGTTACATATTGGCCCTTGCTGGTTTCTGACAAAAAATTAACAGTTCCATCAATAATAATCTCGTGATATGATGTTGAAACTTGATCGACTGCTCGTTTAGTAGCTAATTTTAGTGCAGCCGAGAGCCCAATCTTGTCAATTTCACCCGCACTAACCCAACCTAAGCCAAATCCAGACGCTTTATCTCTGATTTCGATATCTAGTTGCTCTCGCCGTTTTTTAGTTAATTTTTTGCTGTCAGTCAAGCCGTCAATAGTTACGCCACCCAAAACAACCGCCCCAACCACCAATGGCCCAGCCCACGGCCCTCGCCCAACTTCATCAATCCCAAGTATCATATGATATCATTTTAACATTAAAAAGCGGCCAATGAGTTGGCCGCTTTTTAAATTTAATAGCAAAATCTATAAATTAAGCTTCAGCAGCGTGACTAGCTTCGACTTCAGCCGCCTTAGCCTCTAGTTCAGCTTTTTCAGCTGCTTTTTCAGCAAGTCTTGCTTCAGCATCAACCTTGACCTGTTCTTTTAAGCGAAGCTCTTCAGCTTCGGCAGCTTCGTCATGAACGTTATTAAGACCTTCACGGTCAAACTTAACACTCTTAAGGCGAGCACCTTTACCGCTACGGTCACGTAAGAAGCTAAGGTAGTTACGGCGAACTTTTGAACGACGAACAATTTCAATCTTTTCAACAAGTGGGCTGTGAATTAAAAAGCTTTTCTCGACACCAACACCACTAGCAACTTTACGAACAGTAATTCGTGAAGTATGAGAATTACGGCGATCGGTGCGAAGAACAACACCTTCAAATATCTGAATACGCTCTTTGTTACCTTCTTTAATTTTTTGGTGAACACGAACAGTATCACCACTACGGGCATCAACTACATTCGTCTTTTTCTGGGCATCGTTTACTTTTTTAATTAATTCAAAACTCATCTTGTACTCACTTTTTTACGTTAGACTTTAAATTTATAGATACAATCAGCTATTGACTATAACATAATAATACGAATATTAAAAGAGTTTTAGCCTAAATCGCTTGGTTTATTTCGTCCAGCGTAGTCTCGCCACGAAGAGCAGCCAAGACACCACGCTCGAGTAACGTTACCATACCACCTTTTCGAGCAGCTTGCTCGATAGCTTCGGTATGTATATCGGTTTCATCACCACGCAAAAACCTTTGGATATCATCAGTTACGACCATTTGCTCCATAATCACAATACGGCCTTTGAAGCCAAAGGGAGAAGACTCGCTAATAACTGGCCTCCATAACTTGAAATTATCTAAATCTGGCTTTTCTATATGAGACGGCAAATCTTTTAGCGTACTGCGAACCCATTTTTTAGTTGCTTCATCTGGCTCGTATTCTTGTTTTGTCTCATCATCTAACTTTCGAACTAATCTTTGAGCAATTACTAAACGAATTGACGAACTGAATATAGGATTAACGCCAATTAAATCAATCATGCGGCTAAATGCGGCCGAAGTTGAATTAGCGTGGAAACTAGATAACACCAAATGTCCAGTAACCGAAGCTTGGATAGCAGTTTTTGCTGTATCAGCATCACGAATTTCACCAACCATCACGACATCAGGATCTAACCGTAAAATTGAACGTAAGCCATCGGCAAAACTTTGACCATCAGTGGTATCAATCGGAATTTGCGAGATTCCAGTAATGCCGTATTCAATCGGATCTTCTAGGGTTATTATCTTACGGTTAGTCGTATTGAGGGCATTGATAATGCTATAAAGCGTAGTAGATTTACCGCTGCCGGTTGGACCAACCATCAAAACCATTCCTCGCGGATGACTAATAATTTCATCAATTGCAGCTCGCTCTACCCTTCCAATACCCAATCTATCCAGATTTAACATAGATTCATCAAAATTGAATAGACGAAGTACAGCGTCTTGGCCATACATAGTAGGCATCACTTCGACACGCAAGTTTAGCATGTGGGTCACGCCATCGCGCATAATCTCTTTTTGCATATGACCCGACTGAGGCTCTTTTGAGGCTGTTGATATATTTGCGCCGGAAGCCAAAGTCCCTAGAATAATACGATACCTGTCATTGTCGAGATCTGCTACAGGATGTAAAACACCGTCAATTCGCATACGAATGCGCATGTGAGTTCGTTGATTCTCTATATGAATATCACTGGCGCCTAAACGGTCGGCCTGGTCTATTAGATAATTAAATATTTCATCGCTGCCAACAGAATTAAGAGTTTTACTAACTTCATCGATTGTATTGCTGTCGCCTTCGCGAGCAATTTGAATATCATCATGAACAACTTTAATTACTGGATCATAACGATCCATCATCTTTTTATAACTACTGCCACTAATTAAGAAGAATTTTATATTACGGCCAACATCATTATATTGCCTACTAAGGTCTTGAATATAAGATTGAGGTGTTTGAGTTGTGGCTCCAAACTGCCACGGATTACCTTCTTCGCCAATTGATAACGGAATTATTCGATTTTGACGCATAATAGGCACATCAAGAACGCCATTAATAAGATTAGTAGTATCCTCAAAAGATCGAGTATCAAGATATTGAAGACCTAAAATAGCCGCACGTTGCAAGGTGGCTTTTTCGTCTTGTTCGCGACGACTTTGCTGAATTTTATCTTCGTCCATTGCTTATTACTATAGCAAATTGCTTGTGTTTTTTATAGGGCAATCAACAAATGTGCGCTAGCAGAAAAATGGTCTCACGGTATTTTCAGAAACCCGTGCCGAAGGCAGCCGAACGCCATAGGCTGACGAAGTCACCTACTAGAGTGCGTTGATGAAAGTACTGTGAGATTATTTTTCTGGCACAGGATTAAACTAATGCTACAATAAAACAATGCCGGAAATAATCGTAATCGCCCACAATATCCGCTCGACCCACAATATTGGGGCGATATTTCGCACATGCGAAGGTTTTGGCGTATCAAAAATTATCATTAGTGGCTATAGCCCATATCCAAAACTTCCTAACGACACCCGCTTGCCACATATTTCCGAGAAATTAACAGCTCAAATACATAAAACCGCCCTTGACGCTGAGATCATGGTACCTTTTGAGCACCAAGAAATCCCAGATATAGAAGGCCTGAAAGACAAAGGTTACAAAATTATAGGATTAGAGCAAGATAAGCGTAGCATAATGTTACCAGAGTATAAGAAACCTGAAAAAATCGTCTTATTGCTCGGTGAAGAAGTCAACGGAATAACAGATGAAATGCGAGATCAATGTGATGATTTGATCGAGATTCCAATGGTTGGCAAAAAAGAATCATTTAACGTTAGCGTGGCTGCTGGTATTGCACTTTACGCGATATCAGTTTAAATTTCAAAGGACATCTATAGCCTAAGCAAGAGCCTGTGAAATCGGTTGCAATAACCGATTTCAGCCGAACGCTTACCCATAGCTCGTATTGAGCTATGGGTAAAAAGTGTGCTCTTGTGTGGTTAGAGATGTTCTTTGAAACTTAAATTATTTAAGCACAACACTTTCTTTACCAAGAATCTCGATCAATGCATTAGTTAAATCATTACTGGCATCAACCTTAAACGGCAATTTTATAGCAGATTTTTTATCTGAACCAAGAACTAATATTATGTCAAAAATGCCAGGATAATTACCACAAGTTTGCTTTAGCAAGAACAGCGCGTCACGATCATCTGGATTTTTAATATGAACGTAAAATTTCTTGATGCCTTCCATCTCTTTTGGAGCAAACGTAACTTTTTCAACGACAACTGCTGGTTTTTTATTGGAAACGCCTGATACTCGCGTTGCACTAACTTTATTGCTAATTTTCGGACCTTTCATCTTGTTGCCAATAGATTCATAGCCGTTAAGTTCTTGGTCGGTAACGAACTGTATTTCATCCGCAATCATCTTTGCTTCGCTACCCACATTACCATCGCGATCACGAGCACTTATTTTGCCAGTAGCTCGAATCACAGCATCCTGAATTAATTTTGCACCAATTTGCTCGTATAAATTCGGAAAAACTATTATTTCGCCTTCACCAGTTTTGTCCTCTATGCCAACAAATGCCATTTTTGAACCGGTTTTCGTAACAATGGTTCGAACGGTCGAAATAAGTCCGCCGATAGTCGCTTTTTTACCATCAGCAGCCGGCGTCATTTGCGTCAATGAAACAGTTTGCTCCTCAAAATAAGTATCATAATTATCAAGTGGATGAGCGCTAACATACAGTCCCATAAGCTCGCGTTCCCAAGCTAATCTTTCTCTGTCAGTGTACTTAACAGGGGCAGATTGAAGAGTGACGGTAGGCTGAATTGAGTCAACGCCGCTTAAGCCACCAAATAAATCAGTTTGGCCGCTAAGGGCTTCTTTTTGCGACTTGCTAGCAAACGCTTGAATGGTCTCTAGGTTGAATAATAAATCTGAACGATCACCTAAATTATCAAAACCACCAGATTTTATCAATGAATCCCAAGCCCTTTTATTAAATTTAGTGGAAGAAACTCTTTTTGCAAAATCTTCTATACTCTTGAAACTACCATTTTTTCTAGCTAACAATACTTCTTCGACTGCATTGGCACCAACGCCTTTGACAGCAGTCATACCGAATCTAATTTCTTTTTTATCAGGCACAACAGCAAATTCTACGAAACTCTCGTTAATATCAGGTGAAAGAACTTTTATACCCATATGCTTGCATTCGTTAATTTCAATTGCCAAACGCTCAATGTCGTCATGATCACTAGTCATCAAGGCCGCCATAAAGGCCTCTGGGTAGTGTGCCTTAAGATAAGCCGTCCAGTACGCAATTAACCCATAACAGGCGGCGTGCGACTTGTTAAAGCAGTAATTAGCGAACTCTTCAAGCTGTGACCAAAACTTTTCGGCAAGTTTCGGATCAGCACCGCTATGTTTGACGGCACCTTCAACGAAATCAACTTTTACCTTGCGCATCAAATCAATTTTCTTTTTACCAACCGCTTTTCGTAAAGTATCGGCTTGACCACCAGTAAATCCAGCAAAATCTTTTGAAATCTGCATAAATTGCTCTTGATAAACTAAAATTCCATAAGTTTCCTTCAAGGCATTTTCAAATTTAGGATGAAGATAAGTTATTGGCTCCAAACCATGTTTTCGTTTAATAAAACTGTCAATAAATTGCATAGGGCCTGGGCGATAAAGCGCCACCATGGCAATAATATCATCAAATCGACTTGGTTTTAGATCGCGCAAATAACGTTTCATGCCAGCTGATTCTAATTGGAATACCCCTGTCGTATCACCACGCTGTAATAATTTATAAGCCGCCTCATCATCAAGTGGCATATCAGGCAACGACACCTCAACACCGTTTATCTTTTTAATAATTCTTAAGGTGTTGTTAATAATCGTCAAGTTAGATAATCCAAGAAAGTCCATCTTCAAAAGACCAAGCTCTTCAACTTGATTCATTGGAAATTGAGTCGTAACAACGCCCTTTTGGGCATATTCAAGCGGTATATAACCAACTAGCTTATCCGGCGCAATCACGACGCCACAAGCATGAACTCCGTGAGAACGAATAGTCCCCTCTAGCCTAATTGCAAAATCAAAAACCTCTTTTGCAATCGGCGAACTTTCGTAAGCATTTTTTAGATCTGCGTCCTCGGCCACGCTAACCCGTAGCGGGATATGACGTCCCTGAGCTGGCGGTGGAACTAGCTTTGCTAAACGATCACTCTCGGCATATGGAACTTGTAAAACCCTAGCCACATCTCGCACCGCAGCTCTGGCAGCCATCGTACCAAAAGTCACAATATTTGAAACGTGATCTTCACCATATTTTTTAGCACAATATTGGACAACTTCATCTCGACGAGTATCTTGAATATCGACATCAATATCAGGCATAGATATACGATCTGGATTCAAAAATCGCTCAAACAGCAATCCGTATTTTATTGGGTCTAATTCGGTAATACGCAAGGCATAAGCAATAATCGAGCCGGCCGCACTTCCACGACCAGGACCAAAAATAATGCCTTGGCCTTTACCCCAGTTAATAAAATCTTGGACAATCAAAAAATAGCCATTAAAGCCCATGCTACTGACAACACCAAGTTCGTAATCGAGACGGGTTAACGCATCCTCTGGAATATGCGTCTTTGCTTGCTCGACCGTCATATCAAAAGTTTTGTCCCGTTCGATACCACCATAGCGCCAAGCTACGCCTTGATAAACTAATTTATCAAGATATTCTTTTTCAGTTTCGCCATTTGGAGTTTTAAAGGTAGGAATCAAGATACCACCAAGAGCTAGCGTTACATCGCAGCGATCGGCAATTTTTTTAGTATTTAGGATTGCTTCTGGATGAGTTTTACCCCACCTTTTAATAATATCGCGCGGATCAGTAACGTAAAGTTCAAAATCTTTGAGACTCATTCGCTTTTCATCACTTAAATAAGCACCAGTGCCGACACACAATAAAATTTCGTGAGCAGCCTGATCGGCTAAGCTTATATAGTGACCGTCATTGCTAATAACCAAAGGAATATCCAGTTCTTTGGATAATTTCATCAAACCCTTATTAGCTTTTTCTTGTTCAACCCAGTGGCAAGGGCTATCTGGATGACCATGGTCTTGCATTTCTAGATAATAGCGATCACCAAAAAGATTTTTATACCAAATAGCAATTTCTTTGGCCTCTTTGTAGTTGCCATTTCGCAAATTTTCGCTAACTTCACTACCGGCACAACCTGATAAGATAATCAAACCTTCACCATATTCTTCTAATAATTCATGGTCAATGCGGGGCTTATAATACATTCCTTCTAAGTTAGCTTTTGAACTAAGCTTCATTAAATTCTTGTATCCCTTATCATTCATTGCCAGAATGGTTAAATGATAACGAGCTTTGTCCTTGCTAGGATTTCGATCATGACGCGAACGCGCCGCAACATACGCTTCTATACCAAGGATTGGTTTTATACCTATGTCATTAGCAGCTTTGTAAAGTTCAATCACGCCAGACATAGTACCATGATCGGTAACGGCAACTGCCTCCATGCCCATATCCTTAACTGCCTTAACTAGCTCGGGTATCTTTGTTAAACCATCCAACAAACTATGATGTGTGTGATTATGCAAGTGCACAAAATCAGACGGTTTTAAATTATCCCCCATACGTACTTACTATTATACCTAAAATAAGTTGTTTTTGGGTGTAATAACGCGACTAATTATTTTGCTTGTCTTACAGTTTCGGTAAACTGATGAATAAAATCACTAACAGGCGGAAACCAGCCTGCAAATTGACCCAAGGCCCATATCATAATTGCAACTATAACGGTACCGCCAAGCACCGTTCCAAAGCCAAAAAATATACCTCTGGTAAAATTCATCCAATAAATCTGATAACGATTGCGACCAAAATCATAAAATAATTCTTCCATCATTTGATGCCGCGCACCGCGTTCATTTTCACTTTTTATTTTTTCTGTTGCTTTCATAAGGTTCTATTTTTTCTCGAAAAAGCCCCTTTTAGCACCCTCAACCGCTTTATCAGTTCGATCTTTTAAATCAACTACTTCAACTTTTACCTCATTCGCAGCACCCTGAGCTTTTTCTTTGACATTTTCTGCAATATCCGTTGCTTCTGAAGCTACATACTCAGCTTTTTTAGAAACATCAGACTTCAATTCTTCTGCCTTAACCTTAAGCTCGGCGCGCGTTTCTTTACCACTTTTTGGTGCAGTTAATACACCAGTTGCAAGACCTGCAATTGCTCCAAACAATGCTCCTAATGCGAATTTACCCTTTGACATAATTATTTCTCCCCTTTATTTTTTTTAAAGTTACTGATAAATTTAGTAATCATCCCGACTAAAAACACAGGCGACAAAGCCTTGGCAATCCCAGAAACTATGGATTCTATACTACCAGCCGTACGTTCTGCCGAACTAGTGATTTCACGAATTTGTCGAGTTAACCCAATTAAGTAGATAGTCAATATAATCCCAAGTGTCAAAAACACCGCCAATGCTATCGATAAAATAATTACTAAAATCTCGGCTGCTGAATTCATATTAATCCTTCTTTTTTTATTTAATTGTATGTTTGTTCTTACTTCTATGTTAGCACTAGTCGACCTGGGGTACAACTATTTGACATAAAATGACCATACCAGATATTTGTGAGTATAAATTAAACTAATTTCCTAAACAACGCACCGAAAAGCCGTAAGCCTTGGCGCCCGTGTAACGGTTCACAGTCGCGTAACCCGAGACCAAGGACCTGCCCCAAGCACTAGTGCTCGACTCTGAACTAGACCACAAGTTCGTGTTCGACGACAGAGCGCTGAACGGACCACTGGTGTCGCGGAAGCCGGCAAGCGGCATATTCAATCCTGAGCTGCTACTAGGTGCTTTTAACTGAGTACCTTGATCAGTCCCACGCCAGCCAGTTGCATCAGCTTGGGCTTGTGTCATCCCAAGCTGCATCTCTAATATTTTCCAATCATTGTCGCTTGGGATATGGGAACCTGTAGGACAAATGCCTTGAGCGTTTTCTGTATTGGTGTATTGCATAGCTTCGTCCCATTGGTATAAGGCTCCGTAGGTTGTACAGTTAGCTACTGTATCGGCGTAGCAGTACTTCTCTAGGACTGAGTTGTTAGTTTGGGTAGTTGCGCCTGTAACCATAGTGCCAACATTTAAGTTAGCCTTAGCCCAGGTTTGGTTACCTATGGCTAGCCAATCAGCACCGACAGCGATGGAAGCTGTTGGTTGGTTACTAGCAGCAGTTACTTTGTAGGTTAGAGAGTTTTTAGTAAAGGATAGGACGTAGGTTGAAGGACTAGTAAAATCATATCTAAGTGCTGTACCAGTACTAAACTTAATGCAGTAGTTATCATTTACAGTAGGAGTGATTGGACAGCCAGTTGAAGTATTTATTGATGTTGGGTATGTACCATATTCAGTATAGTATAAAGATAGTTTCTTAGATGAGCTAGATAGATCGGAGGTTATGGCAGCTACGTTAGCTTTGGCTGTTATGCCTGTGTAGGAGACTATGGTAATGGCGGCTAGGATGCCTATGATTACTATGACTACTAGGAGTTCGACGATGGTAAAAGCCGATTGGTTTTGTGATTTAGATTTATTGGACTTTAGTATTAAACCATGGATAGGAATATAGACTGGACCGTTATGTTGTTTTATCTTATTAGAGAGAGAGAGAGAGAGAGAGATTGCTTTTTTTGTGATTTGTGTTTTTACTATGCATAGTGGTTAATAGTGGTTAAGATTTCCTTTTCTGGAGGAATTATAGCATAGGGGGGATGGTAATGACAGTGATGCTGTAGCAAGTTTAAGCCTGTATTTAGTTGCGCTCTAAGCGTTTTTTTAGATAATCAACAAATTCTGCACCGTATTTAGGGCTTTCAAGAGCGATATCAACGACCGCCTGTAAATATTTCAAAGGATTTCCTGTGTCATGCCAAACACCTTTAATACGAGCTCCGTACACCTTATCTGTCTGGGCTAGCTCACTAATGCTATCACCAAGTACTAATTCACCACCTTTGCCAGGAATTTCGCGTTTAATTATAGGTAAAATGTCTGGTGTCAATATATAAGCGCCAGTCTGCGCCAATAAACTTGGGCTGCTGTCCAAATCTGGTTTTTCGACCAAACTTTTTACACAAAAAGCATTTTCGTCGAGCTCTTCACCAACTTCCGCAATGCCATATAAATTAACAGTTTCGGGCGAAACTTCCGCAAAAGACATAACAGTCTTGCCGGTTTTATTATAAACATCAAGCATTTGTACAGCCCGTGGCACTTCGCTACGAAAAAAGTCATCCGCAAAAAATACAAAAAAGGGCTCGTCGTCATCAATCAAATGCTGAGCGTTTAATATTGGCCTAGCATTACCCTTTGGCGTTCCTTTTTGGCGAATGTAAATAAAGTTAGCCATTTCAGCTATCGCTTTAATTTGATCAGCTTGCTTGCCTTTGCCCTTTTCACGCAATTCAGATTCTAGCTCAGAAGAACGATCGAAATGGTCTTCAATCGAACGTTTGGTACTACCAGTTACGATAATAATTTCCGTAACTCCAGCTGATACTGCCTCTTCGACAATCAATTGAATAACAGGCTTGTCAATAATCGATAGCATTTCTTTTGGCATAGCTTTTGTCTGAGGTAAGAACCTAGTGCCTAAACCTGCGGCACAAATAATAGCTTTAGTTGGTTGTTTCATAATTACAAAACCCTTTCTTTTATTAATTTCTGGGCCATTCCTGGGTTTGCCTTACCTTGAGATTTTTTCATAACTTGTCCCACCAAGAATCCGATAACTTTTTCGTTGCCATTCTTTAAGTCTTCGACAGCCTTTGCGGACGCAGGATCAGCCAGAACCTCTTCGACGATTGCTATGATTGCGCCTTCATCACTAACTTGCATGTAGCCTTTATCAGTTGCATATTTTTCAACATCCGGCAATTCAGCAAGGCCAGCCAATTCACGGAAGACCAGTTTCGCGTTAGTCGAACTAAGTTTATTTTGCTCTAACAAATCATAAATCGTTGATTCTAGCACGAAATAATCAATATTAGTCGGCGTAAAAGATTCTTCACGTAATAACGGAATCAATGCATTAACATTCCAGTTAGCAATAAATTTAGATTTTTTAGGATCGTCAATAACTTTTTCGATCAAGCCAAGGATGTCAATTATGCCTCGATAATCGTTTTCAGCATACAAAAGCGTTTCTATTTGCAGATAATCTAGGCCGAGTTTTCTTAATATCATTCTCCATTCATTTGGCAAGCGTGGAACCTCTAATTGAATTCTAGTAATTTCTTCATCTGTTAAAACGATTGGTGGAATATCAGCATCAGGCATATATCTGTAATCTTGCGCCTCTTCTTTGCTACGCTGACTAGATGTTTTTTGCTTGGCATCATCCCATCCACGAGTTTCTTGAACGACCTTTTCGCCCTTTTCAAGCATTTCAACCTGACGCCTAAACTCATATTCAGCTGCTCGCTCAACACTACGAAACGAATTAAGATTTTTAACCTCAGAACGAGTACCTAATTCGGTCGAACCATTTAAGGCAGCCGAAACGTTGACATCAAATCGCATATTACCATGATATAAATCGCCGTTAGTAACACCCGAATAAGTCATCAAGTGGTACAACTCAGTCGCATAAGCCTTGGCCGCGACTGCGGAATGAATATCAGGCTCAGATACGATTTCGATTAACGGCGTACCAGCTCGGTTTAAATCAACTAAACTATAATTACCGTTATGAGTTAATTTACCAGCGTCTTCCTCTAGGTGTGCGTGATGAATCCGAACGTCAACTGATTTGCCATCCTCTAGTGAAATATTAACAACACCGGGTCCAATAATTGGCTGATACATCTGAGTTGTTTGATAACCCTTTGGTAAATCTGGATAAAAATAGTGTTTGCGATCAAATCGGCTAATGCGAGCGATTGAACTATTTAAGGCTTTTCCGGCCTTTATAGCCAAATCGACCGCCTTGCGGTTCAAAACAGGTAACATTCCTGGCAATCCATAATCAATTGGGCTAATAACACTATTCGGTGATTTATCACGAGCATCATTGTCGGCACCGCTGAATAATTTAGTTTCGGTGGCCAGCTGGACATGACATTCTATACCAACCGTCATTTCATATTTTGCTAATATCTCATCAGTTAACATTAAATTGCTCCTAAATCTTTTAGAGCTTTTCTAAAACTATGCAATGCTAACCTTGCCTCTTCGTATGTAACATATACATCTGATTCGTGAGCAATCTTGTTACGTAATTTATGCGCTGTCCATATGCCGTTTCGATCGCTAAATAATGGTGCCGAGTTTTTCATCCGCTCACCCATAGTCTGGCCTTTTGTACCACGCTCTCGTAAGGCCTGATCAACCAACTTGTCAGCGTTTAATACAGTTAGATGATAACTAGAAGACACATCTTTTTTTAGCTGATTTTCTATAGCCAAACATTTTACACGATATTTTTCAACATCAAGCCGCTTGACGCCGTGTTTGGACATACAGATTAACGAAAATAACAATGCACCGACTATAAGAATAGCTGCAAGAAAAAATACTATTGATTGATCCATCTTATTTTAACTCCTTTGATCGCGCTAGCGCCAATAATGACGCGTCGCTTCGTTTTGGTCCTATTATTTGCACGCCGATTGGCATTCCAGATTTGCTAAAACCTGCCGGAACGCTAATCGCAGGCAATCCCACCAATGAAGCTGGTACTGTCATAATATCGTTTAAGTACATCTTGATTGGATCAGTCGTATTTTCACCAAGTTTAAATGCGGTCGTTGGTGCAACTGGACCAATTAAGGCGTCATAAGTTTTAAATAGTTCGTTAAATTCATTGATTAATAGAGTTCGAGCTTTTTGCGCCTGTAAGTAATATGCATCAAAAAAACCGCTCGACAGCACATAACTACCGATCATAATTCGGCGTTTATTTTCAGTTACAAAGCCCTGATCGCGAGTTTGGCCATATAGTTCGGCCAATGTTTTTACATTACCGGCTCTGTATCCGTATCTAATACCGTCATAGCGAGCTAAGTTACTACTAATTTCGGCAGGGACAATAATATAATAGATAGCAAGAGCATACTCTATCATCGGCAAATTTACCTCTTCGACAGTATGTCCATCTGCGCGTAATTTATCCGCGTATTCGTTAATGCTGGCGCGAACCTCTGGATCAACTCCATCGGCCATAAAATCCTTGATCAAGCCGATTTTTTGATTAGCTTTTGGATTTGGTTGAATCTCAAAAAAATCTGGCAAAGTGGTCATATCTCGCTCGTCTTTGCCTGACATAATATCCATAACAAGCTCGGCATCTGCTGTATTTGTCGTCAATACACCAATAGTATCAGTGCTGCTAGCCATAGCGACTACGCCATAGCGACTGACCGTACCGTAAGTTGGCTTTACGCCCACAACTCCATTAAAACTAGCTGGTTGACGGATTGATCCGCCCGTATCTGTTCCTAGTGCAAAAGGCACTATATCTAGCGCCGTAACCACGGCAGAACCACCACTGCTACCGCCTGCTACTCTGGTTTGATCAATAGCGTTTTTAGTAGGTCCAAAAGCTGAGTTTTCGGTACTTCCGCCATGAGCAAAAGCATCAAGGTTAGCCTTACCAATACAAATCGCACCCTCAGCCTCTAGCTTTTCAACCGCAGTCGCCTGTAAAGGTGCGTCAAAAGATTCCAGCATCTTGCTGGCAGCAGTCGTTGGTGCTCCAAATGCTAAAAAATTATCCTTAACGACAAAAGGCACGCCAGCAAGTTTGCCGCCAATAAGGCCAGCGTCGACTTTATCGGCCCTGATTAGCGCTCGCTCCTCTGTTAAATTCAAGATTGCGTTATATTCTGACTTATCCTTGACCAGTTTGATTGAGTTTTCGACAACCGCACGAGCTGAACTGTTTTTAATCTGATCTTTTATATCTGAAATAGTTGTCATTATAATACCTTTGGAACCTTAATCTGATTATCAAACGACTCTGGAGCCCGCGCCAATAAATCCTCGCGACTAACTCCATAATTAATAACCTTATCATCGCGCCAAACGCTTTCGAGTCCAGTTACCTGATAAGTCGGCTCGACACCATCTGTATTCAATTTACCAAGTTGTTCAACATAACCCAATATATTACTAATATCAGTCTGTAGTCCATCAATCTCTACATCATTAAGCTGCAAGCTAGAAAGTTGTGCCAGATGAAGCACATCATCACGAGTTATTTGTGTCATATAACTATTATAGCCCAAAAACAAAAATACCGCCTAAAATTAATTAGGCGATAAAATTGCTTAACAGTCCGCTACTTAGCGTCGAGATTCGACAAAAGTATGAGCATGACCAGATGCACCACCACGACCAGTACGGCCGATACGGTGAATATAGTCATCATAAGTCTGAGGTGTATCAAAGTTAATCACGTGTGAAACATTAGGGATATCTAGTCCGCGAGCAGCAACATCGGTTGCAACCATAACACGAACACGACCATCCTTAAATTGTTTTAAGGCGCGTTGACGTTGAGATTGATTCTTGTTGCCATGAATGGCAACTGAAGGAATTCCACTATTATCTAGGAAGTCACTTAGTCTTTGGACTCCGAATTTAGTTTCACCGAATACCAAAACTTTTTCGTATTCTTTTTTGCCTAGCAAATCAGTTAGCAACTCAACTTTATGAGATTTGTCGCGAGCTTCAATGACATCTTGTTCGACGTGATCACTAGTTTCACCAGTTCGAACAGATATGGTAATCGGATCTTTCGAAAAGCTGCTAACAAGTGCTGAAATTTCAGGCGTAATAGTTGCACTAAAGAATAACGTTTGGCGATCGCGAGGTACTTCGCTCAAGATTGCGCGAATGTCTGGCAAAAAGCCCATATCTAGCATACGATCAGCTTCATCAAGAACCAGAGTATTTATATTCTCTAAGTTGATATATCGACGATTCATCATGTCTTTTAGACGACCAGGTGTACCGATAATGAAATGTGGACGACGCTTTAGATCACGGATTTGACGTTCAGCGGGAACACCACCAACAATCAAAGCCGAGTAAAGACCAAGTCCCTGTCCAAAAATACGGAATTCTTCGTCAATTTGCTGAGCAAGCTCGCGAGTCGGAGCGATAATTAGAACGCTTGGACGAAGTGAAACGCCAGTTTGGTGCTCAATAATTGGCAGCAAAAATGCAGCCGTCTTACCGGTACCAGTATTTGCAATTCCAATAACATCTTTTCCGTCAATAATGTGCGGAATAGCTTGATCTTGGATAGAAGAAGGAAGGTCGTAGCCTTTTTTCGAAATATTATGATGCAATTGACTACCGAATGGGAAGTCTGCAAACTTATTTTTTGGCTCGTAAACTATTTCTTCTGCTTTTGGAGTAGCGTGATTAATAAACTTACTTGGGTTAATATATTTTTTCATTGGACCTCTGCGAGAATTACCTCCGCCGCTGCGTCCACGATTAAAACTTGGACGACCGCCGTTATTAGGGCGTCCGCCGCTTCTTTGTTGATATGCCATATTTAATAGCCTTTCTGATTAAGAATTATAGTTTGCAATTTAGAAAACAAGAGATTAATTCGGTGGTAGCGCCTAAATAATACTAAATAGTAAAGGGTGCGCTCGTCTTTGAAAGAGGCCCTGGCATTTCATCGAATGCAATAACATAATAATAGCACAGTTAATGAAATTTTGCAAGCAAAAACGCTTAAATCACTCGCCTATACTCATTATATTCATACTTAATGCTCTTCATAGTTAGCTTGTTAAATTCTTTATTCTTAAACTTATCCGCCGTACCCACCCTTAAATCTTCTCCGTCTTCATAGGCCTTAGTTACAATATCCATGGCTTGTTCAACCGTAGGTCTTTCTGGTGGCGAATAACGATCGTGCAAAATTTTATGCTGCATAGACGACATTACTATTTGACTAGACTCTAAATTTCTAAGAACGTAAAACAAAACTCCACAACCAACATACCTTTGAAGGTCCTCCATACGCGAGCGTCCCTGTATCTCATACATTCGTGCATAATAATATAAATGGTGATTGTTGTGATCGGGATCGTTATTTGGATCAAGATAAAATTTAGGCAAATCTATTTCATTCGGCGGTAAACAAACGCCCTCTCTATTAGTAGAGTAAGGCTCTTTTGGTTTAACAATCTTTGATGCTAATCTCCTATATACCAGTTCTGACATAACTCCTAAAAAACATTCTCTTTCATTTTTAAATATTCTATTAATTATAAATGTACTCCCAACAAATTATAATTGCAAGCTTATCAAAATGTATTTTTAAAATGATTATAATCTATTTTTTATCTCGGCAATTTGATCACGCAACTCAGCAGCTTTTTCAAACTCTAAATTAGCGCTAGCAAGCTCCATCTGGCCAGAAAGGTCACGAATAAGCCCTGGGTATTCATCTTTTGGTATCTTTTTAAGATTAAGTTTATTTGAAACTTCTTTTTTAGGAATCAATGCACGCAAGCCTTCATCAATTTCTTTGGCAATGCTTTCAGGTGTAATATTATGCTTTTTGTTATAGGCCTCTTGAATACTACGACGTCGATTAGTTTCGTCAATCGCGTATTTCATCGACTTAGTTATTCTATCAGCATACATATAAACCTTACCTTCTAGATGTCGGGCAGCGCGACCACTTGTCTGGATTAACGCGCCAGCACTACGCAAAAAACCTTCTTTATCAGCATCCATAATTGCCACCATACTGACCTCAGGTAAATCCAAACCTTCACGCAAAAGATTAATTCCCACTAAAACATCGTAAACACCGGTACGTAAATCGCGCAAAATATCACCACGTTCAAGGGTGTCGACTTCACTATGTATATAAGCTGTCTGTATGCCAACCTCTTGCAAATATGCCGACAAATCTTCGGCCATTCGTTTAGTTAGCGTAGTAGCAAGAACTCGTTGTTTTTTAGCAACCCTATCGCGGATTTCAGCTATTAAGTCGTCAATCTGACCCTTAGTCGGACGAATAATAATTTCAGGGTCAAGTAGTCCAGTCGGCCTAATCACCTGCTGAGCTGGCGCAGGGCTATGCGACAATTCGTACTCACCAGGCGTTGCCGAAACATAAATTGCTTGATTGATGTGGCGATCGAACTCGGCAAAAGTTAACGGTCGGTTATCAAGAGCTGATGGCATACGAAAACCATATTCAACCAAAACTTCTTTTCGCGCCCTGTCACCGTTATACATACCGCGAACCTGTGGCAAAGTCATATGGCTTTCATCAACCAACAACAAGAAGTCGTCAGAAAAATAATCCATCAAAGTTGCCGGCTGTTCGCCTGGCTCGCGATTAGTTAAATAACGACTGTAATTTTCAATACCCTTTACGAATCCTGTTTCTTCAAGCATCTCTATGTCATATTTAGTTCGCTGAGATAAACGCTGGGCCTCTAAAAATTTATCATGTTTTTCGAAATATTCCATGCGCTCGGCATATTCCTTCTTAATTCCTGCAATAGCATGTTCTAGTTTCTCCTTTGGAGTTACGTAGTGGCTACTTGGAAAAATCGAAATTGTATTTGGTTCAGCTAAAATTTCACCAGTTAATGGATCAATTCTAGTTAATCTTTCGACCAAATCACCAAAAAATTCAACTCGATATGCAGTATCACTACCAGCAGGAAAAACATCGACTATATCACCGCGAACCCTAAAAGTACCACGATGAAAATCTATGTCATTGCGGTGATATTGAATATCGGTCAGTAATCTAACAAATTTATCTTGTTGACGTTTTTCACCCTTGTCAATGACAATCGACATGGCAGAATAATCTTCGGGCGAGCCTATTCCGTAAATACAGCTGACACTGGCTACGATAATAGTATCGCGACGAGTTAGCAGCGCCATAGTAGCAGCGTGACGCAAGCGATCAATCTCATCATTGATCTTACTATCCTTTTCGATATAGGTATCACTGCTAGCCATATAAGCCTCTGGCTGATAATAATCAAAATAGCTTACAAAATAATGAACTTCATTTTCGGGAAAAAAGGCTTTAAATTCGCTATAAAGTTGAGCCGCTAAGGTTTTGTTATGGGCCAACACTAGCGTAGGCACTTGTCGATCGACAATAACGTTAGCCATAGAAAAAGTTTTACCGCTACCCGTTACACCTAATAGTGTTTGTTCTTTTTCACCAGAATTTAAACCATCAATTAATTGTTTGATGGCAGTTGGCTGATCGCCAGTAGGTTTATAATCACTCTCTAACTTAAATTTAGTCACCTAACCATTATAGCAACAAAACTTAGATTATACTTTAGCCCCAGTGAGCAAGGCGATGGTCTAGCGTGCTGTCAGTGCCATCGTGCTTGAATGTGCTATATCTTTTGTCCAAAGATTCGATAACTTTTTTTACTAACCTAGCAGGGTCAGTATCATAAATAATATCTTTGACACCCGGCGCTTCGACATTATCTAGTAATGTTGGAATATAATCAGCCAAACCACCACTTCCCATTAACACGCCAACAACTTTTCTACTTTCCAGCGCTGTTGCAAATTCGTGCAGACTTCCCATACGTCCACCGACTGTAATTACGGCGTCGCTACTGCGCACAAGATAAATATCACGACCAACATAAGACAAGCCCGTGAAGTTAAGATAATCAAATTCAACCGTCGGCAAACGATAGACGGTCACATGCTCGCGAAAAGAACTAGCAGGAGAGAAACCAATAGAGCATCCTTTACGATTTTCAACACTAAAAGCACCCTTTGCGGCATACCACGGCAAACCAACCGTTGCTCCAGTTGTTAATGTTTTGCCTTCCTGTGCAATTGCCTTGCCTAAATCGAAGGCTAACTGATGTGACGCCTCTACGCTATCACCAGAAGCGGCGCCCGATACACAAATCTGGTACTTCATTATTTTGACTCCTTTGGATATTTAATTGTTTGTTTTGTCTGTAATTTAAGATAATTATACCATGTATCAGACTCGGGTAAAAGTCCAACTAAAGATGCAATATCGCGAGCTTTATGTTCGTTAACCATCTCGTGATTAACATACCTATCGACTATTTCACCACGCAAGCTTCGCTGTCCATGACTAATAATTTGATGTTCAAGTTTTAGCTCATGATGCGCATTTTCTATGACGTCAATCAAATTAAATGAAATAATTTTGTCATCCAAGGCCAATAATACATAGTCTGAGTCTAGCAAGATTGATTGATAGGTATTATTTTTAATAGACGCAACCAAAGCAGAATAAAGTTCATGAGCTGTAGTGTCACGATGATCAAGACCTAACTTTCTCATAATGGCATGGGCTTTTTCGATTATATCTGCAATCAAACGCGTATCAACACCTTTTCCGCCAGTAGTTTTTTCAAGTTGAGCTAGGCCCGAGCTAAAAATAGCGCCCTTACTTTTCGTTCCTGATAAATGTTGTAAAATATTAGACATATAATACCTACTTAAAATGGTTTTTCACTCAATGGCATAGCGTGCAAAGTAACGTTTTTATGCAAAATGCCAGCCTTAGCACCAATTTTTGTAACAACGGAAGTAGAGTTAGCGCTAGCAAATACAATTGAATCCTTAAGTGATCTGCCTGCAGCCCAATAACTCAAAAAACCAGAGCCAAAAGCGTCGCCAGCACCAGTTCGGTCAATCACAGGCACATCTTCGTACATCCCAGCCCTGACGATCGTTTTACAATCACTGGCCATTACGCCATTTGGACCATCGCTAACAATAACGGTGGGCACTAAGTTCGTTAGTCGTCGAACTAATTCTTCTAAGTCTTCCCCGTTAACAATCTGTTGAGCTTCTTCACGATTTACAGACAAAACGTCAACATCCTCTAGTAAGGCCCTTAATTTATCAGTCTTTTTAAGTTCATCTTTACCAGGGTTGAAAAATACTTTCATGCTTAGTTGTTTAGCTTGATGAAAAATCTTATCCAATATGTCTACGCCGCCAGCCATACTCGAAACATATAGCCAATCTGCACTTGCATTACTTAAATCAAAGTTTTTTATATCATAATGAGTTGATGCCCCACGATAAGTCAAGAATGAACGTTCGCCATTTGACGCAAGCAAAACAACCGAATAACCAGTGTTATACTTGTCCGAGTAGCTAACATGTGTCGTGTCAACGGCCTCTTTGTCTAGTTCTGCAATCACAGCCGCCCCAGCTGGATCATGGGCAATTGTTCCCATAAATTGAGAATGAAGGCCTTGTCTAGCAAAAGTTACAGCTGCATTAGTAGCGCCACCACCAGTACTAAAATTAATGTTATTCACATCATTTTTAGAGCCCAGCTCAATTTTTATGAAAAGTTCATCAGCAGTTTTATCAGAAACAGGCCTTAGCTCGTGGCTATGGCTCAAGAATACATCTTGAACCGCTGCTCCAATTGACAATATTTTTATCATTAAACAATAGCCTTACCTGCGCTACCAAATGCAGCGATTTTCTCTTCTATAACCGTCTGAACTGCATCCATAACTTGTGACATTAATTTAACAACAGCATATTGATTAGGGTTTTCAGCCAAAACCTTGTCTAACGTAGTGCGAAATGCATATCTTAAGTCACTATTAATATTAATTTTGCTAACGCCAATTTTTGCAGCTTCTTCAAAATAATTAAGAGGGGTATCGCTACCGCCGTGCAAGCTAATAAACGCATCTGGATTAACTGCATCGCGAATTCGCTGCAAAAGCTCTAGATCCAAGATTTTAGGAACAGGATATTTGCCATGCAAATTACCAATGGCAGCTGCAAATGTGTCAATTTCTGTGTTATCAATGAACGACTTAGCACCCTCTGGCGTACTAAAGGTCTTTTTAATTTCTTCATAATCGATAGCTTCGGTAAATACATCTGATGAACCGCCGAAATAATGTGGTTCGCTTTCGACAATGGCACCAAAGAACTTGGCATATTCAACAACCTCTTTAGTTCGCAATATTATCTCTTCTTCACTGGCATCGTGATTACCTTGACTAACATCAATGTGAATAAATTCATATCCAGCGTCGATCGCACGTTTACAATCATCAACTGTTGGACTATGGTCTAAATTAATATACATTTCTATGTCATAGTCAGCTTTGTAATTGTCAACCATGGTACGAATATTATCAAGGCCCATCATTTCAACTTCGTTTTTACTAAATTCTACCATAACTGGTGCATTTAGCTTTTTGGCTGCTCTAGCAACCGCAATTAATGTCTCTTGATTGTCAACATTAAAAGCACCGACGGCAAAATGCTGTAATCGGCTGTGGGCCATCAGCTGTCTAGCTTTGATATTGTTATTACGAATTTGTTCAATTGTTAGCGCCATTTTGCCCTCCTTTTAATATTCGCGGTGATATTGTGACGTATTACGCACAAAATGCTCGGTTTTCTTTGCTATTTGCTCGCCCGTTAATCCAAAATGTTCAAGCAATTCAGACGGACTACCACTTTCGCCATAGCAGTCTTGGATGCCAATTCGGAGTAATGGAGTAGGTAAACTTTCGCTCAATAATTCTGCCACCGCGCCACCAAATCCACCGGCAATTTGGGCTTCTTCGGCCGTCAGTACGCGCCCAGTTTTGCGAGCACTAGCAAGAATTGTGCCACTATCGAGTGGTTTAATCGTAGGTACATGCACAACCTCTGCATTGATACCTTGATTTGATAAAATATTTGCAGCAACCAACAATTGATACGTCATTGTGCCTGTGCCCATCAAGCTAATGTCGCTTCCTTGACGTAAAATGTAAGCTTTGCCGATTTCAAATGAAGACTCACCTGTACTAATTATCGGTGTTTTTTCACGGGCTAGACGAAGATAGCTAGGTTTGCCGTTTTCGGCAATTGCCCGTGTTGCTTTTTCAGCCTCAAGACTATCACCAGGAACTATCACTATCATATTAGGCATAACACGCATGAGGGCAATATCTTCAAGCATTTGATGAGTTGCGCCATCTGGGCCAACACCGATGCCGGCATGTGAAGCAATAACTTTGACAGGTTGATCATTCAAAGCGATAGTTGTTTTTATTTGTTCCCAATTTCGCCCTGGACTAAACGCAGCATAACTACTAGCAAATGATATTTTACCAGCAGCAGCCAAGCCGCTAGCAACTGTTACTAGATTTTGTTCGGCAATGCCAACTTGAATGAACCTTTTAGGGAAAGTATCACGAAATAAGCCAACTTGCGTACTATCTGTCAGATCAGCACATAAAGCAACAACCTTATCATTTGCTTCGCCCGCAGCCTTTAGGCCACGACCAAAACCAGCTCTTATCGGCTCTAATTCTACATCTTCATTAAAAAGATTTGGGTTTAATATGTAATTGCTCATAAAGACACAACCTTTATTTTTTCGTTATTTATTGGCTCGCCCAAATCACACAAAGCATCTTTGGCTTGATCGCTATTCGGCGCCACACCATGCCATTTATAATCATATTCCATAAAATCAACGCCTTTACCCGGAATTGTATTAGCGATAATAATGCTTGGACGATTGGTAATTGCTTTGGCCATATTAACGGCATCAATGATACTCTGAATGTTATTACCATCAATCTCAATCACGTGCCAACCAAATGTTTTCCATTTACCGCACAAATCGCCTAGGGGCATGACGTCTTCGGTATTACCGTCAATTTGAATATTATTTCGATCAACAAAAGCAATTAGTTGCGATAATTTATACTTGCCAGCAAACATAGCTGCTTCCCAGACATTACCTTCATCGAGTTCACCATCACCCATGATTGTATAGACAAAACGGTGTTTTTGATTGTCCAAATATTGCAATGAGTAAGCATAGCCAGAAGCCTGAGACAAGCCACTTCCAAGTGGGCCGCTAGTTGTCTCTAACCCTGGTAGTTTAGTCCGTTCTGGGTGACCTTGCAAACGGCTGCCAAACTTACGCAACGTCAACAATTCACTTTTTTCAAAAAAACCAGCCTCGGCCATGGCCGCATATTGAATTGGTACAGTGTGACCATTGCTAAGCAAAAAAATATCACGATCTGGCCAACTAGGGTTTTTAGGGTCGATATTTAAGATATCAAAGTATAAAGCCGCTAAAATATCAGCCATACCTAAAGGACCAGCTGTATGACCGCTGCCGGCCGCTTCTAACATGCGAACAACATCACAACGTAAAGAATTAGCCTTTGCCTGCAACTGGCTTATTGTTAATTTCCCACCCATTTAAATTAAATAACTCCCTGTTTGTTAATCTCTGTTATAAGTTTAGCATAAACATTACTCGGATCGTCAGCATTGGCTAGCGCACCGCCAACATTTAACACGTTCACACCGCCTTGTGACAAGGTAAAGGCATTGTCGACATTTATGCCACCATCCCAACCAATTTCGACATTTGGATTAATAGCTTTAATTAGTCTGACTTTCTCTAACTGCATCAAACTCGCCGTGCCACCATAATGGCCAAGGTCACCTGAAAAAACCAATACATGGTCAGCTGCCTTAATCATATCTACAATAGTTGACGGTACAGTTGGCTTTAATACCGCGATACCAGCTTTTATGCCGAATTTTTTTATCTTTTCCATAATTGGCAACAAATTAATTTCCGTCTCGACATGAAATGTAATTAAATGAGGCTTAAGAGAAATCAACTGGTCAACATATTCCATCGGCCGTGCAACCATGGCATGAATATCAACAATCCATTCCTTGGGCCACCATAGTTTATCGACACCAACCATAAATACGGGTGAAAATTCACCGTCGCTAACGTCGATATGTACGCGCTGCGCAAACGGTTTAATCTTTTCTATAGAAGCCTTAAACTCTTCTTCGGTCTCGACAGTAATTGATGGTGCAATTATGCTCATCTAAAGCTCATCAATCTGCGCATTACGTCGTCTATATTTCATAGCAGATGCAAACGGCGTACTTAGCCAAGTTTCAATTATCCCCTGCCAGGCAGAATCATCATCTTCTAGCACTCTGGCTGGCAAACATAGCACATTGCTGTCGTTGTCATTACGCGTCTCTTTAGCCTCAAATGCATCCCAAATAACACTGGCACGAATACCACGAAAACGGTTAGCTGCAATAGCCATACCTTGGCCACCGCCACATATTAAGATTGCCCTTGGATCGTCTTCGGTGCTACCAATAATTTTTAGTGCTGCCGCCTGTGCAAATTCCGGAAAGTCATCATTCGGATCAAGTTCCCTATCGCCGACATCTTCGACATCATAACCATGCTTTACTAAATATGCAAAAACTTTTTCTTTTAGATGAAAGCCCCTGTGATCACTACCAATAAATATCTTCATAATATATTAAGTATAAGCTTTATAGGGGTAATTGCGCAAGTAGATAAAGGCTTATAAATTAACCTTTGCGGTGATATTAAACCAGTTGTTTGGAAGTTGAGCCATTAGTGCGTCCATTTGAGCTTGAGTAGGCTCGTTGCCAGCACCAAATGCAGAGGTAATGTCAACAGTAGCCCAATATTTTATATAATTGGTGCTCCAGCCAGTACTCCTGCTGTCTTGTAATTTAGCATATATGCCTGTCGTGCCTGGGTTGATAGTCCATACCCCGCTTAACCTTGCGTATGACTCAAAAGATGCTGAAGTTATTGTGCTTTGAGATAATGCATCATTTAAAATTAAATATACGGGATTCGAATTAACCTTAACAGAGGCAGCATAATAAAGTTTATGTGATTTATAATTAACATAATTTGGAATATATTGAGCTGGCCCATCATGCTGAGATATTACAGTAAAATAGCATTCATTATTAGACACGGTAAGCGGAGCTGAAGACATCCAACCTGTAGCGCCCTGTGAAAAATCCCCATTAGTAACAAGATTCTGCAAACAAACACCCTTAGAAACAGCCGAATTACTATCAACAGCCCAAGTATCAGTGCCTTTTCTATACATGTAGCAATAGTATTTAGGATTAGATGTATTGTCTACTCCATAATAGATATAATCCATGTTGGTATTAGGTTTTATTACGTTAGCAGCTATAGCTGCTGCTTGATCAGCTGGGTAATTATTACTAGGATCAGCTACTTGGTATAAGTTTAGTTTTTGAGATGCGCTAGCTAGATCTGATTGCATAGTAGCTATATTAGCTTTGGCTGTTATGCCTATGTAGGAGACTATGGTTATGGCGGCTAGGATGCCTATAGTTACTATGACTACTAGGAGTTCGACGATGGTGAAACCATTATAGGGTTGACGACTACAAGCCATATCGCCCCTTTTGATTATTAAAGCTTTGTAATATTTCATCAGCTAATAACACGCTAGTGTAAATTCTAGCATTAGACATATAACCATTAAACAAACCTGTACTAGCTTTGCCTACATTTATTTTGTCAGAGTTTAAGGCCATTGCATTTGCCGAAAAAGTTCCTCGCAATAGCCCATTTACATACAATTTTCCATTATTTGCACCTCCGGCATTATCATAAGTCCCGACCGCGTAATACCACGTATTGGCAGCTAGAGGAAATGTATACGATTTTTGTACACCATCATTAATATCCCAAAGTAATACTGAGCCAGATAATTGCAAAGTCCAATTGCCGTTACTAAACCCTGAAGTGTATTTAGTAATAATCCCTTTTTCTCCAGAAAAAGATGTTGTATAAAACCAGGTTGAAACGCTAAATTGAGAAAAGCTATTAGTCATCCCTGTATCCACATACCCACTCACTCCATCAAACCCCATTACCCCACCATTCCCAGAGCCGTATGTAACACCACCATTCATAGCCCCATCATTCCCATTCCCGCTCAAATCATACCAAGTACTACCAGTACCTGAATAAGATAGTGAGTTGCTGGCATCTAGGTTTAATACTGGGCATGGGCCAGCTAGGATAGTGTTGTCTTGGTCTATGTTATAGCTTTGGTTACTTTTAGTGGCCGTAAGACAGAATGATTTAGGGTTAGTATCTGATTTATAGTCATAAGTAGTATTAGTACTGCTTTTTAGGCATTTATTAGTAGCTGTATCACCAGTACAGTCTATAGTTGTTGGATAATTGCTATTTGTATTTTCTACTTGGAATAGTTTTAGCTGTTGAGAGGCATTCGATAAATCAGAGTTTAAAGAAGCTACGTTAGCCTTACTAGTTACGCCTGTATAAGAAACTATGGTAATGGCAGCTAGGATACCTATGATTACTATGACTACTAGGAGTTCGACGATGGTAAAACCAGTTTTACTACTACTTTTCATAATGTTTATAAGCCGCCCTTAGCCGTAATATCAAACCAATCGTTTGGGGACTGAGCCACCATTGCATCAACTTGAGTTTTTGTTGGTTCATTGCCTACCCCAAATACAGCTGTTAGATCAATCAACATAGCATTGTTAAAGTAGACTACATCACCGATAACATAATTTGTGCTTGTGTAATGAACGATTCTTGGTTGCGACGATGATACGCTTATATTATCAACAATTTCAGAGTATGTATTCCAAGTATTTGGAATTGGTAATTGGCCTGAAATATATGATCCTACGTAAAATCTCGTAGAATTAGAGTACTTAGGCTTTATATCGGCTTTGACATAATATTTATTTCCGACTGTCATATTTGCCCGCAAATTTTGTACTATATATGAAGCAGTTGTTCCAAGAGTAACGACATTATAATTAAGAATGCCGTCTACTACCGATATACTACCATCGCCTGCACCCCATCCATTAGTTCCATCCCTAAAATCCCCATTAGTAATCATATTTTGTAAACAAGCACCCTTTGTTGGTCGTGAATTACCGTCAACAGCCCAAATATCAGTGCCTTTTCTATACATGTAGCAATAGTATTTAGGGTTAGATGTATTGTCTACTCCATAATAGGTATAGTCCATATTAGGACTTGGTTTTATTACATTAGCAGCTATGGCTGCTGCTTGATCAGCTGGGTAATCATTACTAGGATCAGCTACTTGGTATAAATTTAGTTTTTTAGCTGCATTAGCTAAATCTGATTGCATGGTAGCTATATTAGCTTTGGCCGTTATGCCCGTGTAAGAAACTATGGTTATGACGGCTAATACTCCAATTACTACTATTACCACTATTAGTTCGACGATAGTGAAGGCCGATTGACTAGACTTAACAGAGATATATTTGCTTTTATTCATGATATGTTGTATAATTAAATTAATAAGTCTTTTTTCTTTCGTCTCTTTGTTAATTGGTGTAATTGTAGCACTAATTTAAAACTAAGCGCAAGCGCCAAGCGAACAGCCCTAGGGGCTAATTTGTGTAAAATATTGTATAATGTAACTTATCATAAAAAAAATTAAGTTATTAGAAAACGCTCAATCAAATTATAGCGAGAAACAACTCGCAGATATAGAGCGCGCCGTTGATTTTGCGACCAAGGCTCATGCTGGGCAAAAACGCGCCAGTGGCGAACCGTATATCTCGCACCCTATCGCCGTAGCCGACATTCTGGTCGAATGGGACATGGACATTGACAGCGTACTAACTGGACTTTTACACGACACTCTCGAAGATACTAACACCACCCAAGAAATGATTGAAGGTATGTTCGGTCATAATGTTGCGTTTTTAGTAGAGGGAGTTACCAAAGTGTCCAAAGCTCGCTCTGGTATGCAAGATTTAGAAAATTACCTGCCTCAGACAAAAGACAACTTGTCTAAACTACTAATTGCCGTCGGACAAGATATTCGCGTAATTATCATCAAATTAGCCGACCGTTTACATAATTTATCAACTTTACAATTTTTACCCAAGGAAAAACAAATCAAAATCGCGCGCGAATCAATAGAGGTATTTGCGCCGATGGCAGATAGATTAGGTATGGGTCGCGTCAGAATGCAAATTGAAGAACTAGCATTTAGCTATCTAGATCCAGTCGAATTCAAAAAACTAAAAAACATAATGAAAAAACGATTAGGCAAGAGTACAAAAAAGCTCGGAGAAGTAAAAGTTGAAGTTGATGCAGAATTGAAGAAACAAGGCATTAAGTGTGAAATTAATGGCCGCGTTAAAAGTATTTACAGCTTACACAAAAAACTTGCCAAAGTCGACAACAACATCGACGATATTTATGATTTGATGGCCTTACGCATCATAGTCGACAAAAAAGAAGATTGCTATTTAGTACTCGGCATCTTGCATGGAATGTATCAACCGATGATTAATCGCATCAAGGATTATATTGCAGTTCCAAAACCAAATGGCTACCAAAGCCTCCATACGACGGTGATTACTCCTAGCAAACAAATTGTTGAATTTCAAATACGAACATACGGAATGCATGAATATGCCGAACGCGGACTAGCCGCAAACTTTCACTACAACGAACAAAAACAATCCAAGGATTATATAAAAAAGAGGAAAGCCCCAACTTTACCTAGTAATTTGCAATGGATAACGCATTTACAAGAAATTGTGACAAAATTAAAAAACAACGAAGATATCTCCGAAAACCAATTAAACGTTGATTTATTTGGTAACCGTATTTTTGTATATTCACCAAAAGGAGATATCTATAGCCTACCCGAAGGAGCATTACCACTTGATTTTGCATATTTAGTGCATAGCGACATTGCAAAACATGCTTATAGCTTTAATGTTAATGGCAGGATACATCCATTTGATAAACCCTTAAAAAACGGCGACGTTATCGAGATAGTCACGCGTAAATTAGCACAACCAAAACAAGCTTGGCAAGAAATGGTAACAACGACCCATGCACGTAGTAAATTACGCGGGCAGCTTAAACAAATCGGCGTTATTGGAATTATTACCAATGCCACAAGCATAATCAGACGTAAAGCAGAGCACAGAAAAGAAGCTAGTCAGACAAAAAGATAGAGCGCCGAAACGCTCTATCTTTAAATTTTTTATTTTATTGTTCGTTCCAACGTACAATCGCTTGGTTAATTATATCCTTTGCTTCGGCTTGATCACCCCAGCCCTTAACAATTGTCGAACCTGGTTTTTTAAGGTCCTTGTAGTGAGAAAAATGATGTGTTATCTGGTCGATCATTTGTTTTGGCAAATCAGATAATGAATTAATTGCATTGCCAGTATTTCGATCATCGACAGGAACTGCAACGATCTTGTCATCAACTTCACCATCGTCTTCAAATTTCATAACACCGATATATTTTGCTTCAAGAAAAACTCCAGTTGGCAAAGGTTCATCAGTAATTAGCAGTACATCAAGCTCATCACCGTCTTCATCAAGCGATTGTGGAATAAAACCATAGTTAGTTGGCTTGGCAAAAATTTTTGGATCAACTCGATCAACTACCATTAAACCAAGTTTACGATTCCATTCAATTTTATTGTTACTTCCAGCTGGAATCTCGATAACAACATTAATGTTGCCGTTCTCGACATCACCAGGCGTTAAGATTTTATTAAAATCTGCCATTATATTTATCTCCTTAAATTTAGTAAATTAGCTTAATTAATATTATAACATTAAGCCTGTAAATACTTGCGAATGCTATGAGCAGCTGTTGCGCCCTCACCCACTGCGCAGGCAATTTGCATAGTTGCGCCACTGCGAACATCGCCACTGGCAAAAATACCAGCGATATTTGTCTGCATAGCCGAATCGGTCTTTACAAAGCCAATTTCATCAAGCTCAACGCCGCTATCCTTTAAAAATGAAGTATTTGGCTTTAGGCCAGCAAAGATAAAGACACCATCAGTTTCAATCCTCATAGCCTTGCCTTTTTTAGTAGTATGCAAGTGAGTTACTCGACCATCGACTGAAACAATTTCATTAGTTGATGTTTCTAAATGAACACTAATTTTGCCCTCATCCACACATTTTTGTAATTTACGCTGCAAAACGTCACTAGCCTTTACAGTGCTGCGAACCAACAAATCAATATGATCAGCAAAACGAGTTAAAAATATTGCTTCTTGGATTGCCGAGTTTCCACCACCTACAACTACTAGGCGTTTACCTTTGTAAAAAGCTCCGTCACAAGTTGCACAATAATGCACACCTTTGCCATAATGCTCAGCTTCGCCAGGAACATCAATTTTACCATAACTATTACCCGTAGATATCAATACAGTCCTAGCTTTGACCTCAACGCCGTCTACGGTAACTATTTTTATATCACCTTCATCGCGAATGGACTCCACATTACCAAATTGAATATCAGCGCCAAAGCGCTCAGCCTGTTTTTGCAATTGCTCGGCTAAAATCATACCTTCAATGCCCTCAGGAAATCCAGGATAATTGTCGACCATATCGGTTGAAGCCGCCAAGCCACCAACAGTCGCTTTTTCATATAGTACCGTATCTAGATCTTCTCGGGTTGTATAAACTGCCGCCGTTAGCGCACTAGGACCGGCGCCAACTATAACTACATCATGAATCTTACCGCTCATGAATTAAGCTGCTGCCTCTATACTTTGAACTTTAATAATAAATTCTAGTGGTGAATTAGCTGGAATTACACCTGAATCAGCAGAGCCATAGGCCTTATCAGCTGGAATAGTTAAACGAACGACGCTTCCAACTTTAACGCCAGTCAAACCTTCCGCCCAGCCTTTAATTACACCACTTAATGCAAATGATGCAGGCGCGTCTTCAGCGTTTTTCTTTTTGCTGCTATCGAATATTTTGCCATTTGATGTCCAACCGAAATAACTTGATTTTACTGAATCTGTGGCCTTCACGACATCACCAGTTCCTTCTGCTAATGTTTCTACCTTTAATGAAGTTACTCCAGCCGCGTCAAAAGTGCTAGGCCCATATCCGCTCAAAGCTTCTGAATTATCGGCATTAACTTGAGCTGCTGCCTTTTGCTGTGTCTGATAATCGGCCAAAGCTTTAGTATAATCCGCTTGACTCTTTGCTGTGTCAGTCTTTTGATTACCCATGCTTAAGCCCATTACCAAGAATGAACCCAACGTTCCCAGCATCAGCACGACTGCGATGATCCAAATTCCAATTCGTTGCGATTTTGGTGTCGCCATAATAATTAGTTCTCCCTCGTGAAATTACTTTATACTCTATTATAACAAATTGTTGCAGCTGAATGTATTCTTGCGTTATAAATATCAAATAACTTTAGCGCTGGTCTTTGTGATAACCAATTCGATAACTTTATTTATAACGCCAGTCACTTCGTCGCCAGTTAAGGTTTTAACATAAGAAGTTAACTTGATTCGAATTGTGATATTTTTAGTTTCACTGTCTTTAGCCTGATAAATATCAACTGGTGAAATTTCTGTTTCTAATTCGACATTTTCTAACGCTGATTTTGCAGCTTCAATAATTTGACCAAAATTAACACTTTCGGCAACTTGGAAGCAGATATCACGATCCGAATCTGGGTATCGGCTAATTGGACTATAATTACTGCCCAAATTACGATAAATATCGAATAGTTTACGCGTATCAATTTCAAATCCAGCCGCATATTCTGGCAATTTAAATTCTTTGGCAACTGATTTCTTGTATTCGCCAACTATTCCAATTTCAGATCCAGTTGCCTTATCCAAAACCAAAGCACTTCGACGATATTCGAACAGTATATTTAATGGTCGATTCAAGTCCGCTTCAATTGGGATATATTCCAAGGTCAAGCCAAGCATCTCACACAAATAATCAAACATCTTCTTTGCCTGATAATATGCTGCGCTCGATTGTGCATTTTTGTTAACAACGACCATCGCAGCCATTTCAGACTCTACTGGTACATCTTCATCAGTCATTCCATCTTGCTTTTGATGTGATTTATTAATCTCGAATAATGCAAACTTATCATAACCTTGTTTGACATTAGAATGAACCAAGCTAAGTAAGTTTGGAGTTAAAGTCTGGCGATAATATTGCAGGTTAGGGCTGATCGAATTAATTACACGATACGAATTAGCGACATCTTGTCCGGCCTTTTCCAAAATATCGCTATGGATAAAGCTATATGTTAAGACTTCGTTAGCGCCAGCTCTGACTAGTATCTTGCGGACTTTTTTACGAAAATCATCAAATTCGGACGGTCGAACGGCGACAAAATCACGTTTTGGTAAAGTTGGCTTGATATTATCAAAACCGTTCAACCGACCAATCTCTTCAACAATATCTTCAACTAAATTAATATCGGCACGCCAATACGGCACGGTTACTTTTACTGTACTACCAGTTTGTTCAGTCACAAATTCAATATTTTTCAAAGTGTCAATAACATGGTCAGAAGTGAAATCGCTACCCAAAACATCATTAATTAATACAGGTGTAAATTCTAGAGTTGTTTTATCCTTTTTATTTGGATAAGATTCGACGACACGGCTAACGCATTTTGCGCCAGACCATTCTGTCATTAGTTTAACAGCCGCCGATAGAACAGGTGCAGTCAATTCAGCTGGTTGACCCTTTGTGAACCTAGTAATTGCCTCGCTTAATATACCGTGGCGCATTTGAGTCGACCGTAAATTATAAAGATTGAATGTCGCACTTTCGATGATAATATTTTTGGTACTCCCATCGATTACAGTATTGGCGCCGCCCATTGCCCCCGCCAAGCCAATGGCTGTTTCGCCAGCTGCGATAACAATGTCCTCAGTTGTAAGCTCGATCGTGCGGCCATCAAGTAATTCTAGTTTTTCACCTTCACGACCAGATCTGACGTGAATATCCGCCTTACCGCCAGCGACTGCAACGACTTTATCATAATCAAAAGCGTGCAAAGGTTGACCAGTCAACATCATTAAAAAGTTAGTCACATCAACAACTGCATTAATCGACCTAATGCCAACTCTAGCAAGATAAGTCTGAATTTGCAGTGGCGATTGCTTGCTACCATCGGCATTTGACATTACAATTGCCTGATAACGATCGGATAATTTTGCGTCATCAATTGCTACATCTAGTTCTATTCTATTATCAGATTGATCGTCAGTTTCCGGCGATAAGTTTATCAACCAATCAGGTGTCTTAAAGACAGTGCCCTGAATTGCTGCGACTTCACGCGCAAAACCAATAATACCGAAACAATCTGGTCTATGAGTTAACGATTTATTTTCAATATCCAACAAATAATCATCAAGCTCATAAGCCGAAGCAAATGAAGTTCCGGCAACAATATTATCATCAACGACTAAAATTCCTTCGTGTTCGTCAAATAAATCAAGTTCGCGCGCGCTGGCAATCATACCGTTGCTCATTGCACCGCAAAGTTTGCGAGAACCCAATGTAAATGGCTCGGCACTAGCGTAAGTTTCTGGCACGATTGATCCTGGCGGTAGCCAAACAATCATTTGACCGGCCTTGATATTAGGCGCTCCACAGACAACCTGAACTAAGCCATCTTCATCACGCTCAACATCGTCCGTAACACCGCCATCATCAATTTTTGTAACACTTAAGTGATCAGAACCCTCTAATTTATCTGCACTTACAACTTTAGCCACAACGACATTTTTGTATTTTGCGCCTAAATCAACAGTTTCTTCTATCTCAACTAAACGAGCGCCAATCAAAGTGGCCAGTTCTTCAACAGGCATGTCAATATTTGTAAATTTTTTTAACCAATTTAATGAAATAATCATAAAAACTTCCTTAAGAATTGTAATTTACCTGATTCAAAGTGACGAATGTCTTCAATACCATATTTCAGCATTGCTAGGCGCTCAACTCCACCACCCCACGCAAAACCTCGATATTTAGTTGAGTCAATTCCAGCAGCAGCCAGAACATTCGGATGAATCATGCCACAACCTAGCATCTCGAGCCATTCACCGGGCTTTCCGTTTAGAGCAGCTGGCCTTTCAATCGCGAATTCCAAACCTGGCTCGACGAATGGGAAGTACGCAGGTTGAGTCTTTGTCTTTAATTTTTGATCATAATAAATTTCGAAAAAACTACGTAACGTGCCCAACATTTGACCAAGCGTCGCATCTTTGCTTACAAAAACACCCTCATACTGGTAAAAAGTATGCTCGTGAGTTGCGTCCAAATCTTCATTACGAAAAACTCGACCATAACTGACAGCTGCGATTTGGCCACCAGCTTCTAATTTTGCCTTACCCTCAATTAAAATTCGATTTTGCATGGTGCTAGTATGTGCAGGTGAGACAAAACCCTCTTCAGTACGGAAAGTATCAAAATTATCACGTGCTGGATGATTTTCGGGAAAGTTAAGCGAGCCAAACATATGATGATCATCGTCAATCTGTCGTGATTCAACCGCTTCAAATCCCATGCGCGTAAAAATATCAACGATCAATTCAAGTTCCAAGGTTAAAGGATGCTGAGTACCTTGCTCGGTCGATAATAAATTTTGTTGACCAGTATTCACATCCCAAGGAGCAGTAATATCAATCATCTCGACAGTTGCGTCCTCTAGCTCTGCTTCGCGCGAGAGAATAGCCGCCTCGAGTGCTTGCTTTAATTCATTAATACTTTTGCCGTACGCACCACGCTGTTCAACTGGCAAAGTTGAAATCACGCTATACAGCTGTTTGAATTCGGGCACTTTTAATAAATCGCGCGGATTATCACTAACCGCCACTTGCGCTATTAATTTATTACGTACATCATTTATATTTTGCATAACTTGTTATTATTATACGCTAAGTTAGCGTTGGGGTGATATAGAAAATAGTTAAATAAGCTATAGCTGTCAAAATCAATTTCCTAGACACCGAACAGAAAAACCGAAAGCCTTAACCCACGTACCACGGTAAATATTCACTTTACCAGAATCTAAGTTTCGACCCCATGCACTAGAGCTCGACTCCGAACTAGACCACAAATAGATGTCCGACGACAGACTACTAAACGACCCACTAGTGCTGCGGAACCCCGCAAGCGGCATGTTTAACCCTGAACTGCCACTAGGTGCTTTCATCTGAGTGCCTTGGTCGGTGCCACGCCAGACGTTTGGTATGTCAGCTTGGGCTTGCGTCATCCCAAGTTGCATCTCCAGAATCTTCCAATCATTGTCACTTGGGATGTGGGAACCTATAGGACAGATACCTTGAGCATTTTCTGTGTTGGTATATTGCATGGCTTCATCCCATTGGTATAAGGCTCCGTAGGTTGTACAGTTAGCTTCTATATCGGCGTAGCAGTATTTCTCTAGGACTGAGTTGTTAGTTTGGGTAGTTGCTCCAGTTACCATAGCTCCAACGTTGAGGTTGGTTTTAGCCCAGGTTTGGCTACCGATTGTTAGCCAGTCAGTACCAGCTGTGACTGAGATGGAGGGTGAGGTAGTATCAGTTACGTTGTATATTACAGCTCCTTTGGTGGCTGTAAGACTATAGGTAGAA
>Ga0209125_1000191_pt1 | contig 99227 bp, 90 predicted proteins | sample BarGraIncub1131A_FD_184503 | JGI IMG/M metagenome (GOLD analysis project Ga0209125, IMG submission 184503) | Arctic peat soil microbial communities from Barrow, Alaska - Barrow Graham LP Incubations 11-31A (SPAdes) (version 2) | ecosystem: Environmental > Terrestrial > Soil > Wetlands > Peat...
CCGCCCTTGTGGCCGCCCACGGGTAATGTAGATTTTATTTACAATTTCCGTGGGCGGCCACAAGGGCGGCCCCTACATTTTGACAATGATAATTTTAAATTTACATATCCCGTGGGCGGCCACAAGGGCGGCCCCTACATTTTCTACGGCAAAAAAATTGTATATTTCGTTTATTATAATTACCTTTGTTTCTATTGGGTTTTATCCTGATTTGATTGATTATGAGCGAAGTGAATAACAATAATGGTGAACTGAATAAAAACTTTGTCGAGAGCGGAAATTATACCGCCGACAATATTCAAGTGCTTGAAGGACTTGAAGCAGTTCGTTTGCGCCCTGCCATGTACATTGGCGATATAGGGGTTAAAGGTTTGCACCATCTGGCCTATGAAGTTATCGACAACTCGATCGATGAGGCGATGGGTGGTTTCTGTACCAATATCGACGTTACAATTCATCCTGACAACTCTATCCGCGTCGTGGACAACGGCCGTGGTATCCCTACAGGGTTCATGGAAAAAGAAGGCAAGTCGGCTCTCGAAGTCGTACTGACCGTGTTGCATGCCGGTGGTAAGTTCGACAAAGGTTCTTACAAGGTTTCGGGTGGTTTGCACGGCGTGGGTGTTTCCTGCGTGAACGGCCTCTCAAAACATCTTACCGTCACTGTTTATCGTGAAGGCAAGATCTTCCGTCAGGAATACGAAAAAGGGATTCCGATGTATCCTGTTAAAATCATCGGCGACAGCGAAAGACATGGCACTGAGGTTCACTTCGTTCCGGATGACTCTATTTTCTACGTCACTAATTACGATTATTCTATCCTGACATCACGTTTGCGTGAGTTGGCATACCTGAACAAAGGTATCAAGCTGACCATCACTGACGAACGCGATACAGATGAAACGGGTGCTTTTTTAACTGAGGTATTTTATTCGGAAAACGGTTTACACGACTTTATCCTTTACCTGGATGAGAATCGTGAGAAGCTGATGCCGGAGCCTGTTTGTATGGTGGGTGAGAAAAATGGAATTCCCATTGAAATCGCCATGCAATACAATACTTCGTTTTCGGAGAACATCCATTCTTATGTCAACAATATCAATACACATGAAGGTGGAACGCATCTTGCCGGTTTCAGACGTGGTCTGACGCGTACACTCAAGGGATATGCCGAGAAATCGGGCATGCTTTCGAAATTGAAGTTCGATATCAATGGTGATGACTTCCGCGAAGGACTCACGGCGATCATCTCTGCCAAGGTGCAGGAGCCATTGTTTGAAGGACAAACCAAGACTAAGCTGGGTAACAACGAGGTCATGGGTGCTGTGGATGTTTGTGTGGCTGAAATGCTGACAAATTACCTGGAAGAGAATCCAAGAGAAGCACGCACCATCGTGAACAAGGTTATTCTTGCCGCTACAGCACGTCACGCTGCCCGTAAGGCACGCGAGATGGTTCAGCGGAAGAATGTACTCTCGGGATCGAGTCTGCCCGGCAAGCTGGCTGACTGCTCTGAAAAAGACCCTGCATTGTGTGAGATCTATCTGGTCGAGGGAGACTCGGCCGGCGGTACGGCTAAACAAGGCCGTGACCGGAAGTTTCAGGCTATCCTTCCATTGAGAGGTAAGATTCTGAATGTGGAGAAGGCGATGCAACACCGAATCTTTGAAAGCGAAGAAATCAAGAATATTTTTACAGCCTTTGGTGTGAGTATCGGAACGGCGGAAGACTCGAAGGAGTTAAATCTTTCAAAGATTCGTTATCATAAGGTGATTATCATGACCGATGCCGACGTGGACGGTAGCCACATCGCAACGTTGATTCTGACTTTCTTCTTCCGCTACATGAAGGAGATGATCGAGAACGGATATGTATACATTGCCACTCCCCCACTCTATCTGATCAAGAAGGGTTCGCAAGAAGAGTATTGCTGGACAGAAGAAGAGCGACAGATGATCGTTGCCAAGTATTCGAAGGACGGCACTGAGACGGGTGTACACATTCAACGATATAAAGGTCTTGGAGAAATGAATGCCGAGCAGTTGTGGTCTACAACAATGAATCCTGAACACAGGACGTTGAGGCAGGTTACTATTGACAATGGGGCTGAGGCTGATCGAATCTTTGCCATGCTGATGGGCGATGAGGTTCCACCACGGAGAGAGTTTATCGAAAAGAATGCTAAATACGCAAGGATTGATATTTAAACGTATGTGATGTTAACGAACGAATATAATGTAGGGGCCGCCCTTGTGGCCGCCCACGGATAATACATATTTTATTTGCAATATCCGTGGGCGGCCACAAGGGCGGCCCCTACATTATAAAAAAAGCTGCCTGAATCAGGCAGCTTTTTTTATAATTATTTATTTAGACCCATTCAGTGTTTTACGATCAGTTTCTTGGTGAAAAGGATTCTGTTCTCGAACATGACAGAGTAGAAATAGAGTCCGTTGTTCAGATCTGATGTATTGAGGACAAATTTGTTTTCTGCACCTCTAACCGTGATATCCTTTACTACGGAACCCAGCAGGTTTCGTAGCATTATTCTTGCTTCTGAATTAGGAGAAGGCAACTGAAAATTAATGCCTGTCTTGTCATTTGCAGGATTTGGATATGGATTTGAAAACTCGATGCCCTTTGTAAGGTCACTTCCTATTTCAACCTTATTAACTCTCCATGAATCAGTTGCTATTTTTGCTGATACTGCATCCGTAATTTTCTGAGATGTTGTCAGTTGTTTTGCTTTATTCTTTAATGTGTCGACTGGAATAACTATTGTAGGTACCGACACAACCGAAGCTATAGCGTTTGCAAACACCAAACTTCCCACTAACAAACTCACCACTACTAAAAGTATTCTTTTTTTCATATCAATTATTTTCTTTTCACTCAATTCAGTACAAATACCATGCAAAAGTACTTCTTTAAAACCTTTAATACCTTGTTTTGTTTGTTAAGATCTCCTAAAAACACCCTTTCAGGTTAAAATTTAACTTTATTTTAATATTGGATCTTTTCAAACTCAAAGAACATTTTTGTTTTAAGATTAGATTGATAAAGGTACGAACGGTTTAGTCGGTTTTGAAATTATATTAATAATTCTTAACATTTTTGTTGGTTTTTGGGCGGCCACAAGGGCGGCCCCTACATTTTCTTCATTATCCGTGGGCGGCCACAAGGGCGGCCCCTACATTACCAAATATTTTAAAAACGCACGAATCTGATGTAGGGGCCGCCCTTGTGGCCGCCCATGGATAATACAGATTTTATTTTCAACACCCGTGGATCTTCAAAATAATAACGATAATACAGTTAATCCAAAAAATACCCTAAAAGTAACTCCTCTTTTGCAAAATTTGGTAAAGTTATTTTCAACAAAGGCTCTAACTGCATGGCACGCTGGATAGTAAATACTGCCTCGGGGTTACGTGCCCATGACCTACGGGCTATACCATTGTTGACATCCCAGTGAAGCATATTCTGCAAACGGCGATCTGAATCTACAGATCCATCGAGCAACATTCCAAACCCTCCGTTGATGACTTCGCCCCAACCTACACCTCCTCCATTGTGAATACTGACCCATGTTGCCCCACGGAAGGAGTCACCGATGACGTTTTGAATCGCCATATCGGCCGTAAACCGCGAGCCATCATATATATTAGAGGTTTCCCGATATGGGGAATCAGTTCCCGATACATCATGATGATCACGCCCGATAACGATAGGTCCGATTCGTTTTTCCCGGATGGCCTGATTGAATGCAGCCGCTATCTTTGACCTTCCTTCGCAATCGGCATACAGAATCCGTGCCTGTGATCCCACTACCAACTTGTTTGTAAGCGCCTCTTTGATCCAAAGAATGTTATCCTTTAACTGTTGTTGGATCTCTGCGGGTGCATCGGGAAGCATCTCCTCCATGACTTGCATCGCTATCTGATCTGTCGTTTCCAGATCATCAGGTTTACAGCTGGTGCAAACCCATCGGAAGGGCCCAAAGCCATAATCGAAACAAAGGGGCCCCATGATGTCCTGTACATAAGAGGGATAACGAAAATTGCCATCGGCTTTCATGACATCAGCCCCTCCCCTACCCGCTTCAAGCAGAAAGGCATTGCCATAATCAAAGAAATACATACCCCGGTCAGCCAGTTTATTGATGGCGATGACCTGACGCTTTAATGATTCGTGTACTTTTTCCTTAAAGAGGTCAGGCTGATGGACCATCATCTCTTTGGCCTCCTCGAAAGAAAGTCCGACAGGATAATATCCACCCGCCCAAGGATTGTGCAATGAGGTCTGATCGGAACCAAGTTCTACCGGAAAATCCTCTATAGCCAACCGTTCCCAAAGGTCAACAACATTGCCCTGATAAGCAAGAGAGACTGTTTCTTTGATCAGTCGGGCCATTCGGATTCGCTCGATCAGTTCATCCAGATTATCGTAGACTTCATCGACCCAACCCTGTTCATGTCTAACTGCTACTGCCTTTGGGTTGATTTCTGCAATAACTCCCACTGCTCCTGCTATGATAGCTGCCTTGGGTTGAGCACCCGACATGCCTCCTAATCCGGAAGAGACAAACAGTTTTCCGGAGAGATCTTCGCCTGGACGATTGATTTTTCGTCCTGCATTCATGAGCGTTATGGTTGTGCCATGGACGATACCCTGTGGGCCGATATACATGTAGGAACCGGCTGTCATCTGGCCATATTGAGATACACCTAATGCATTAAACCGTTCCCAATCGTCGGGTTTGCTGTAATTGGGTATCATCATTCCGTTGGTAACAACTACACGTGGAGCGTCTTTGTGTGATGGGAAGAGTCCCATCGGGTGTCCGGAATACATTGCAAGTGTCTGACTGTCTGTCATCGTTGCCAGATACTGCATCGTGAGAAGGTATTGCGCCCAGTTTTGAAAGACTGCTCCATTACCACCATAGGTTATCAGTTCATGAGGATGCTGTGCCACAGCAGGGTCTAGATTGTTTTGAATCATCAACATGATGGCAGCAGCCTGTTGGCATTGAGCAGGATATTCTTCCAGCGGTCGGGCAAGCATGGCGTATGTTGGTCGGAAACGATACATATAGATGCGACCATAAGTCTGAAGTTCTTCGGCAAACTCACCGGCCAGAATAGCATGGTGTCGTGGTTCAAAATAGCGCAGGGCATTGCGAAGGGCCAGACGTTTTTCGTCAAGAGAAAGAATGTCTTTACGGACAGGCGCATGATTCACATTGGAATCATACAATTGTGGTTCCGGTAGTTCAGAGAAAATTCCCCGGAGTATGGTTTGTTGAAAGTCGGATAATATCATATAAAATTCAATAAAAGGTAAAAATAATATAAATTGTTTGAATAAAAAATTGTTCGTTAGCTAAGCGAATAAAGGTGATGTAGGGAGGCCCCTTGTGGGTCTCCTGAACGGTAATGCAGATTTTTATATATTTCTGCCCTGGAGACCCACAAGGGGGCTCCCTACATTTCAGAGAACAGAAAAAGGTAGTATCTTTATAAAAAAAATTACTCATGGATGCTAAAGAATTCCGCCGACAGGCTCACCTCATGGTAGACTGGATGGCTGACTACCTCGAAACTGTTGAAAATCTACCTGTTAAATCTCAGGTCGAACCTCACCAGATATACAACCAACTTCCTTCATCGCCCCCTGAAACAAGTGAGTCGATGGAAACTATTTTCGAAGATTTTAAAAATATTATCCTTCCGGGAATCACTCACTGGCAGAGTCCTAACTTTTTCGCTTACTTTCCGGCCAATAACAGCTATCCCTCGATATTGGGTGAGATGCTGACTGCTGCTCTTGGAAGTCAGTGTATGATCTGGGAGACGTCACCTGCAGCAGCCGAACTGGAAGAAGTTACTATGAACTGGCTCAAAGAAATGACGGGATTGCCTCCGCATTGGGAGGGGGTCATTCAGGATTCGGCTTCTTCGTCTACACTGGCTGCGATCCTTTCAGCACGCGAAAGGGCATCGGAATTCAACATCAACGAGCAGGGTTTCACCAGCAAGGAGAAATTCAGGATCTATTGCTCGACTGAGACGCATTCATCTGTAGATAAAGCAGTAAAGATTGCAGGTTTGGGCAGAACCAATCTCAAAAAGATTGGGGTGGATAAAAACTTTGCTCTTAATCCGGAAGCTCTTGAACAAGCCATCATCCAGGACCTCTCAAATGGATTCAACCCGATGTGTGTGGTTGCCACATTGGGAACGACCAGCTCAACGGCAATAGACCCGGTTGAGAAAATTGCGGCTATCTGTAGCAAATACAATATCTGGTTGCATATCGATGGTGCTTATGCGGGGACTGCTTTGTTATTACCCGAATTCCGGTGGATGATAAAGGGAATCGAAAATGCAGATAGCTTTGTTTTCAACCCGCATAAATGGATGTTTACTAATTTTGACTGTTCTGCATTTTTTGTGAAGGATAAAGAACCACTTTTACGTACTTTTGAAATTCTGCCTGAATACCTCAGGACGACGACACGTGGTAAGGTGAACGACTACAGGGACTGGGGGATACAACTTGGCCGAAGGTTCAGAGCATTGAAGCTTTGGTTCGTGATCCGGAATTTTGGGGTCGGAGGTTTACAGGAAAAGATCAGGTTGCACATCGGACTGGGTCAGCATTTTGCACAGTTGGTTGAAAATCATCCTGAATTTGAAATCCTGGCACCGCATCCGTTTAGTGTTGTGTGTTTCAGGTATATCCCGGAGGGAGTGAATGACATGGATCGGATCAATGCATTGAATGAAATATTGCTGAAGAGTATCAATAAAACAGGAAAAGCATACATCACACATACACGATTGGGTAGCAAATACACGTTAAGAATGGTGATTGGTCAGACCAATGTTACTAAGCAACATGTCAATGCAGCGTGGAAGTTGATTTGTGATACGGCTAAAGGATTAAATATTTAACTAAATTTATCATGTCACCCCTACGGGGCTAATAAAGAAACAGCGTTGTTATTACAATCATGACGTCCCTACGGGACTAAAGAAGGGTGACCACAACCCCCTACATTGCAAACATTTTTTGAAAACCAACCCAAAAAATTATGATACATCAACTCACTACTTTTATAATCGCGATGGCATTTATCTGTCTTCCTTTTAAAAACACTATGGCCAAAAACTCACCGGAAACTCTGATTCAAAAGGCACAACGTATTCACGAAAAAGCCCTTACAGTAGACTCTCATACCGACACTCCCCTTCGGATTTCAAGGCCAGGCTTCGATGCCGGTATCCGCAACGACTTCACCACAACGGGAAGCTGTTATGACTACCCTCGCATGAAAGAGGGTGGTCTCGACGGTGCTTTCTTTGCCGTATTCACCAGCCAGGGAAAATGTGACCAAGAATCCTATACAAAGATTTATAAAACTGCGCTCAATCTCTTTGATGCAATCCATCAATCTGTTCAGAAAAACACAAAACTGGCAGGTATTGCGTTAAACCCCGACCAGTTCAGAAAACTTGCCAAAGAAGGCAAACGGACCATATTTATCGGCGTGGAAAATGGATATCCACTTGGGACAAATCTCGGTCGTGTACAGGAATTTCATGATCTTGGTGCAAGATATATCACGCTGTGCCATGTCAAAAACAATCAACTCTGCGATTCTTCCAATGACACGATCGCTGCAGGAGGAGTCACTTCATTTGGTAAAGAGGTGATCAAAGAGATGAACCGGCTGGGTATGATGGTCGATGTGTCACATATATCGGATCGTTCGTTTTACGATGTGTTGAAGTTATCAAAGACTCCTGTGATTGCTTCACACTCCTGTTCACGTGCGATCTGTGACAATCCAAGAAACATGACCGATGATATGTTGAAAGCACTTTCCGCTAATGGTGGCGTAATACAGATGTGTATTCTGAGCGATTATGTGAAGAAACCAATGCCAAACCCTGTACGGGATGAAGCGATGAAAACACTCAGGGCAAAATTCACCAGCGACATTACAGATGCTCAGATGGATGCATTACGCATAGAGAGGGATGAATTGAATCGTAAGTTTCCACAGAAACTGGCTACAGTCAGTGATGTTGTGGATCATATTGACCATATGGTGAAAGTTGCCGGTGTTGATCATGTCGGGATAGGAACGGATTTTGATGGTGGTGGCGGCGTTGCCGATTGTCAGGATGTAAGCCAGATGTTGAATATCACCATCGAATTGGTTAAAAGAGGTTACAGCGAAGAGAATATTGACAAGATCTGGGGTGGTAACCTGATGAGGGTGATGACACAGGTTGAAAAATATGCGATGGCTAAAAAATAATTTTAAAAAACGCTTATGGAACTGATTGCAACGTTAATACCTGATTTGCCACATAAGGAACTCATTTCGATGCTGAATCAACAGATTGAAGAAAATGAGGTCAACAGAATCATGGGCATCACCAATGAAAGTCATGCTTTCCGTTCGGCAGCAGGTAGTCTTCTGCTTGCCCAAATGGTTTGCAGGATCAGTGGCTACCCTGTTTCATCGATCAGCATTCACCGTTATCCGAATGGCAAGCCATTCCTTCCTGATTTTCCTAACCTCCACTTTAACATCACCCATACGGATCGTTTGGCCGTATTGGCCATTGATTCGAAACTGGTGGGGGTGGATATTGAAAAGGTTTCAACAGCAAGAATGGCAGTTGCAAACCGATTCTTCAGTGAAAGTGAAAAGGAGATGTTGAAAAAATGTTCCGGCAAAAAACGTGATCGACTCTTCTTTGAATTATGGACGATCAGGGAGAGTTTTGTAAAGACAATTGGTTGTGGAATCTTTGGTACGATGGGTGACTTTACACCGGAAAAAAATGAATCCGGATGGCAGGTCAACCATACAGCAACGGGTTTGTGGAATGTGAAACATTACAATCTGGAAAAAGATTATCTGGTTGCATTGTGTTCGAAGAAGAATGAGTTTCCTGAGACTATCGAAATGATTGATTTCATGAAGTTATTTGATTAATAAAAAGAGGCCTTGTCCGGATGGACAAGGCCTCTTTTTATTATGATATAGTATTAAATTAGTTGAGGACGATAACCAAGTACTTTGAACCCTTCCAGAATGCGGTAGGATCTGTAATTACAAATTTATCGACACTCTTCTTGGTTCCTTCGAATTTGTAAGAGTCAGCAGGATGAACTGTCAACAGCTTGGCTTTCTTGGCACCTAAAGTGATTTCGTTAAATCTTGTAATATCAACCTTTGTAAAGTAATCCTTGTTAAGCGCGCTATTTACCTTGTTGGCTTTTCCGATACCGATAAAACCACCTTCTTTTGTGATAACTCCCTTAGCAAGTAATTCTTTTGAAGTTCCAAATACATAGTATGCTGTATTCATAGCTTCGATCTGACCTGCGATCTTCACATCTTTTTCCTGATTAACCGTTCTCATTGTATCAATACGGGCATTCAGTGTTTCAATTGTAAAGTTCATTGCAGTAAGTTTGGTCTTGAGATCTGCTATTTCAGTCTCTTTTTGAGTAACGGTTGCTGTCAGGCTTTCTACAGATTGTTTAAATCCTTCGATCTCCACATTCATGCCTTTCATCTTTTCGTTCAGAGAATTGACCATACCTCTGTTGCGAGCCATTAAATCATTGATTGCTTTAATATTTTCAGCAATCTTCTGACGTACATCAACCTTCATTTCAACACCTGTACGTGTACTTTCCTGAATAAGTTTTTGTTTATTGCGGATAAGTGACAGATTTTGTTCGATTTGATTCAGAGACTCAAAGAGTTGGCTATAAGCAGAGTCTTTTTGTTGAGCCTGAGACATCAATTTCTGATTCTCAACCTTAAGCGCTTCTACTTCAGGATTAAGTTTTGGCTTGGCGGGTTCGCAAGCAAAAAGAATTGGAATCAATAGAAAAATCAAATACTTTTTCATAATGTGTTTGTTAAAATTAAATATTTATAAAATGTTAGGGTGTTAAAAAGCGTGCCAAATAAAATTTGAGTTTGCAAAAATAGACAAAAATCTATCCGACAGTAGGGTACATGGATATTAGATAGGAATCAACCAAAATAAACAGGTGAACAGTATAAAAGTTTCAAAAAGATGTGGAATAATTTCCCACAACGGGAAATATTATGCGCTTATATCAGGAAATACCACACTTTTAAAATTATGTCACCCCTACGGGGCTTAAGGTTGATAGTGTTATTTGTTACAATCATGACGTCCCTACGGGACTATTTCCAATATTTTCTCCTACGGGACTATTTCCAGTATTTACCGCGGTTAAAGCTTTTGGTCAGGAATGAGAAGGTGTGGAAAAACATAAAGAACAATTCGAAGAACGGTATCAGCAACCAGAAATTGTTTTCATCGAGTCGCATCATCGTGCGTTTATAAATAAATGCACTAGACAAAAACCTGAGTCCAAAAACAGGAAACAGATAAAGCGGCTGATAAAAGAGGATTGCCAGAAATAAGAAACAAAAATAAAACAGCGTCTCTGATAAAGGATATAAAAACAAGAGCAACTTATGATGAAATTTGTAATATCCGATTGTGGACAGATGTCTGCGTTTCTGACGAATCCATTCAAACCATGTGGTTTTAGGAGCCGAGAGTGTAAATGATTCTTTAGACACTTCCAGACGTGTGTTTCTGCAATTAGAAACCTGATTGATAAAGAGATCATCATCACCTGATGGAATACCATAATGACTGATAAACCCTTTATTCTTATAAAAAAGTGACTTACGGTATGAGAGGTTTCGCCCTACACCCATATAAGGGAGCCCGGCATGCGCAAATGAAAGATAACTCATTGCTACCCGCATCGTATCGAACCGGATCAACTTATTGATGATCCCTTTTCCTTTTTTATAACCACCATAACCCAAAACAACTTCAATGGAAGAATCATTATAACGGGATTGCATGCGGTCTATCCAACCCGGTGATGCAGCCATGCAATCTGCATCAGTGAGAAGAATAATTTCATGTTGGGCTGATTTGATCCCGATTGACAATGGAAATTTTTTCCCTTTAAAATTATTCAGACTCTCTGTGAGATCAACAATTTTCAGATTCGGATACTTCTTGGCAAAATCTCTCAACAAATAAATAGACTCATCGTCTGAAGCATCATTGACGACTACTACCTCAAATTCAGGATAATCCTGCTCGAGTATGCCGGGCAAATAAGTCATGAGGTTTTGATACTCATTACGTGCACAAATCACGACTGATACCGGCAGTTTCTGTACGGAGATACCTTTGTCGTGTCCAAAAGCGAGACGACTGTAAAAAAACCAGAAATAAATTAATTGTATTGTTGCAGCTGAAGCAAAGACAATGAATACGATAAAGAGTATCTGTTCATTAAAATATTGTTGAAACATCTAGATGGTTTTGGTTTTGCAAATTTATTTAATCTCAGGCAAGAAAACTTATCTTTGCAAAATTATAGGTGAAAATAAATCAAAAACCTGTATCCAATACCTATTGAATGAAATTTACACTTCAGCAAACAGATAAACAATCAAACGCCAGGGCCGGTATAATCAACACCGATCATGGTGATATTCTCACTCCTATTTTCATGCCTGTTGGTACTGCCGGCTCTGTTAAAGCCCTACATATCCGCGATGTAGCTAACGATGTGAAAGCACAGATCATACTTGGCAACACCTATCACCTGTACCTTAGACCGGGATTGGAAACCTTGGAACTGGCAGGTGGACTGCATGGTTTTAACGGATGGAAAAAACCGATACTCACAGATAGTGGCGGCTACCAGGTCTATTCTTTGACCGAACGCAGGAAAATGAAGGAAGAAGGAGTTACTTTTCAGAGTCATATTGACGGTTCACGACACCTCTTCTCACCCGAGAAGGTGATGGATATCCAAAGAATTATTGGCGCCGATATCATCATGGCTTTTGACGAGTGTCCTCCTTATCCCAGTGAATATGAATATGCGCTTAAGTCGATGGAGATGACACACCGCTGGCTCGACCGTTGCTTCGATAGATTTAACAGTACCGAACCAAAATATGGTTGCAGTCAGTCACTCTTCCCAATTGTCCAGGGAAGTACTTACCGCGACCTGCGCATCCGGTCATCGGAATATATTGCTTCGAAAGGAGCCGATGGCAATGCTATTGGTGGCGTGGCCGTGGGTGAGCCTGCTGATTTAATGTATGAAATGACGGAATTGGTTTGTGGTATTTTACCTAAAGACAAACCCCGTTACCTTATGGGTGTAGGTACTCCGGCAAATATACTGGAAGCCATAGCACTGGGAGTCGATATGTTTGACTGTGTAATGCCCACCCGCAACGGCAGGAATGGCATGTTGTTTACCAGTCAGGGTATTATTAATATCAGAAACGAGAGATGGAAGAACGATTTTAGTCCTATTGACCCTGATGGTGTATCTTTTGTCGATAGCCATTATTCAAAAGCGTATCTTCGTCATCTGTTTATCGCAAAAGAGATGTTAGGGCCCATGATTTGCAGTAATCATAATCTGGCATTTTATCTCTGGCTGGTAACCCAGGCCCGGAATCACATCATCGAAGGTGATTTTGTGAACTGGAAAAATCAGATGGTTAAGCAATTGATGGTTCGGTTATAAAAACTAAACTTATTTTTCAACATTTTACAATGATAATGAACAGGGTTAAAGACAGTCTCACAGGTATAAAGAATAACTTTCGCATCATCGATCGTTATATCATTGGAAAATTCCTCGGGACATTTTTCTATGCCATTCTTCTGTTGGCAATCGTGATCATCATCTTTGATATTTCTGAAAAAATTGATGACTTTATCCAGAAGCAGGCACCACTTAAAGCGGTAATATTTGATTATTACTTCAACTTCCTCCCCTTCTTCATCAACAAGTTCACAGCGCTGTTTACCTTTATCTCCGTCATCTTTTTCACTTCAAAGATGGCCGGGAACACCGAAATCATTGCCATCCTCAATAGTGGAGTCAGTTTTAAACGACTGTTACGACCTTACCTGTTCGGAGCTGCCTTCTTATCCCTGTTTTCGTTTATGCTTACAAACTTTGTAATACCCAAAACCATCCATAAAATGGTCGACTTTGAAGCAAAGTATGTCAAGAAGCAAAATCAAACGACCAACTTAAATCTTCATATGCAGCTGGAACCCGGCACTTTTATTTATGTTGAATCGTTTAACAGCATGAGTAATGAGGGATATAAATTTACGCTTGAGAAAATCGCACCGGGGAAAGGACTGGTATATAAACTCGAAGCTGATGCACTAAAATGGGATACCCTCAAAAGAAAATGGAGTGTCACCAATTTTTATGAACGTAAACTGCTTCCAAATGGGAGCGAGGTTATTCAAAAGGGGGTCTCCAGAAATATTATATTGAATGTCAAACCTGAAGAATTCAATATTGATGCAGATAATGTCATGTATATGAATTTCTTTGAACTTAGAAACTTCATACAAAAGGAAAAAGTCAAAGGGTCTTCACAGGTCAACAGATATCTGGTAGAAATGTATCAACGTTTTGCTTTTCCATTTGCAGGGATTATACTGACACTTATCGGGGTGGCATTGTCGAGTAGGAAAGTCAGGGGGGGAACGGGATTACATCTGGGATTCGGTATTGCAATTACATTTACCTATATCCTCTTTTTGCAGGTCACGACTGTATTTGCACGTTTTGGGGAAGTACCTCCTGCATTGGCAGTGTGGACACCGAATGTGGTGTTCGGACTTGTGGCGTTGTATTTACTCTGGAAAGCACCGAAATAAAAAGACAAAATATTAACCGATTATTTCAAAATGCATAAATCCAATGTAGGGGCCGCCCTTGTGGCCGCCCATGGATAAAACATATTTTATTTACAATATTTTATTTACAATACTCATGGGCGGCCACAAGGGCGGCCCCTACATTTTCAACAATAACCGACATTTCATTTAGATGCCTTTTTCTTCGTGATAGAAACAGCCGGGGAAAACATCGGGCGCATTGAGAGATTCTTTGAAGATCCCGAATAACGAAGAACCACTGCCACTCATGGATGCATAAACGGCTCCAATATCATACATCTTTTGTTTAACGACTGCTATTTCGGGATGATTTATAAAAATTGTTTTCTCAAAATCATTCTTAATCACATCACGCCATTCTGAAACGGGTAATTGTATCAGTTCTCTCAATGACCGTTCAGGAACAACCGGAGTAGTTCCTGAGTAGGCTTCAGCTGTACTCACGAATACAGGAGGTTTAACGATTACGATTGTATATCCTGCCAACGATAATGAAACAGGTGTCATCTGATCTCCTTTTCCGCTGGCAAAAACGGGTTTGTTGATGATAAAGAAAGCACAGTCACTTCCAAGTTTCGAAGACATCCCTATCAGTTGTTCATCTGAATAACCGACACCACTGTAATCATTTAACATCTTTAATGTATAGGCTGCATCTGATGAGCCCCCTCCTAAACCTGCACCTACAGGTATCTTTTTCATCAAAACAATTTTCACCGGTTGAATTGAACACTCGTTTTGCATCAAACGCAATGCCTTCATACATAGGTTTTGTTCGGAGTCGCCATCCACTTCCATTCCCTGTAAGCTAAATTGATCCTTTACAGGGTCATCGGTAGCAGGTAGAATCTCCAGTGCATCACATAAAGTAAGCGGATAAAAAACAGTTTCAATATTGTGAAAACCATCGGTTCTTTTTCCGATGATATTCAGTCCGATGTTTATCTTACAGTTAGGAAATGAAATCATACATAAATATTATCCGGCAAATATAGCATCAAAATAAAGAATCCCCTATGATAGATATTACGAATAAAAGAACCAATTATTTCACCCCTTCGGGGTTCATTTTAGTCTGATGATTTTACTATAATCATGTCATGCCTTCGGCATTTTCTTCAATCCCGAAGGGATGGAATGATTATAGAGTTGAATGTTTTCTTATTTTAACCCCGAAGGGGTGAAATGATTATAAAGTTTATCTACAACATATTTTATCAACAACATCAAAAGAATTAACTTTGTATCAAATTACAGCTGCTATGTCCTTTGCAATGCCATTGTTTAATTCGGTTATATCCTGGTTATTAAAGAAAAGAGTCCACCAGATTGAGCTTTTCATGAAATACCCGGAAGAGGTTCAGTCAGAGTGGTTTATCAAACTGATAAGTACTGCAAAAGATACTGAATGGGGACGGAAATATGATTTTGTCTCCATCAAAACCATCGAAGAGTTTAAAGAGCGCGTTCCTGTCAGCACCTATGAAGAGATGCAGCCATTTATCGATCGCCTCCGCAAAGGAGAACAAAACATTCTCTGGCCCTCTGATATCCGTTGGTTTGCAAAATCATCAGGGACTACCAGCAGTAAAAGCAAGTTTATTCCCGTAAGTCAGGAAGCCCTTGATGAATGTCACTACAGGGGAGGTAAAGATATGTTGGCGCTCTATTGCAACAACAATCCGGAAACACGTCTCTTTGAAGGAAAGTCTATCGGTATGACGGGCCACTTTTCTGTTGATGATCTTAATGCAGGCACCTATTATGGTGATGTATCAGCCATCCTTGTCAAGAACCTCCCCTATCTCGTAGAACTGATCCGTACTCCGGATAAGTCTATTGCCTTGATGGATGAATGGGAAAACAAAATCGAACAGATGGCCAGACAGACCATCAATGAAAATGTGACCAGTATAGCCGGGGTTCCTTCCTGGACATTATTGCTGTTAAAACATATCCTTGAAATTACCGGCAAGAACAATCTTATAGAGGTATGGCCAAATTTTGAATTGTATATTCATGGTGGTGTTAACTTTTCGCCCTACCGTGAAAACTTCAAAAAGATCACCCCACCCGGACTTAATTATCTGCAGACTTACAACGCTTCCGAAGGATTTTTCGGGATCCAGGATCGCCTTGCAGAAGATGATATGTTGTTGATGCTCGATTATGGTATTTTCTATGAATTCATGCCACTGGAAGAGTTGGATAAAAAATATCCCAAAACGCTTACTCTGGATCAGGTAGAAACAGGCAAAAATTACGCATTGATCATTTCGACCAATGCAGGTTTATGGCGATACCTGATTGGTGACACTATTGAATTTACCTCGCTCCGTCCATACCGCATCAGAGTTACAGGTCGGACAAAGAACTTCATCAATGCTTTTGGTGAAGAATTAATCGTCGATAATGCTGAACGTGCTCTCGGTATTGCCTGTGAAAAAACAAAATCAATCATCACCGAATACACTGCAGCCCCGGTTTATTTTAACGATAATGCCAATGCAGCACACGAATGGTTGATAGAATTTGAAGTCGCTCCCGAGAACCCGGAATACTTCACAGAGATGTTTGATAACGCCTTAAAATCGCTTAACTCTGATTACGAAGCCAAACGTTATCATGATATGATTTTGAGAAGTCCGATACTGTATATCCTCCCAAAAAACACTTTCTATCACTGGCTCAAGACTAAAGGAAGACTTGGCGGGCAATACAAAGTCCCGCGGTTATCAAATAACAGAGAATATGTTGATGAAATTCTTTCTTTGTCAAAAATGGCTTGACCAAATCTTAAAACTTTTCTATCTTCGCCATGATGAAAAAATCTATGCATATCGCCATTGCAGGTAATATAGGCTCTGGTAAAACGACACTGACCCGCCTGCTTGCCAAACAATTTGGATGGAACCCACATTACGAAGATGTGGATACCAATCCATATCTGTCGAGCTTCTATGAAGACATGAAACGATGGTCTTTTAATCTCCAGATCTATTTTCTAAACAGCAGGTTCCGTCAGGTTGTGGACATCCGAAATAGCGGACTCACTGTCATACAGGACAGGACAATTTACGAAGATGCTTATATCTTTGCCCCCAACCTTCACGAGATGAGCCTGATGTCTAAAAGGGACTTTGAAAATTACAGGTCACTTTTCGATTTAATGAGTTCTTTCATTGATCCTCCCGATCTACTGATCTACCTCAGGGCCAGTGTACCTACACTCGTCAGACAGATTCAGAAAAGGGGACGCGACTATGAAGCATCGATCCGACTTGACTATTTAAAGAGTTTGAATGACCGCTATGAGTCATGGATAGAGACCTATAAACATGGTAAATTACTGATCGTAGACGTTGACAATATCAACTTTTCGGATAATCCCGAAGATCTGGGAATGATCATTGACAAGGTGAATGCTGAACTACACGGATTATTTTAATCAACCAATGAATATAGCCGGAATTATCCCCGCCCGTTATGCCTCGACCCGCTTCCCGGGAAAACCACTGGCCATGATTGGTGGTATGAGCATGATCAGAAGAGTTTACGAGCAGTGCTTGAAGGCTGATTCGCTGAGTTTAGTTGTCGTAGCCACCGATGATGTCCGTATTGCAGATCACGTGAAATCTTTTAACGGAAATGTAGTCATGACTTCTACGGATCATCGCAGTGGGACCGACCGGTGCAATGAGGCTTTGAAACATCTGATGACACTAAACCCGAAACAACCTTTTGATATAGTCGTCAATATTCAGGGTGACGAGCCCTTTATCGATCCTTCACAAATCAATGCAGTGACAGAGTGTTTCAGGGATCCGGAAGTGGATATAGCTACCCTTGCCCGTCAGATAGATTCGTCAGAAGAACTATTTAACCCAAATGCAGTAAAGGTGGTTACAGGCAATAAAAAACAGGCCTTATATTTTAGCCGTAGTCCAATTCCTTATATCCGGAACTTTGAACAGAAGGACTGGCTCAGTCAGGGAAGTTTTCTGAAACACCTGGGGTTGTATGCATACAGGTCAGAAGTATTGAAGGCCATTGCCGAACTACCACAGGGCATACTCGAAAACCATGAGTCGCTTGAACAGTTGAGATGGCTGGAAAATGGATACCGTATTTCGGTTGAACGTACTGATAAGGAAGGTGTTTCGATCGATACACCTGAAGATCTTGCAAAACTTATGAACATTATTTGGTAAATAGGTCCCTGCATTATATCTTCGCATTAACAAATTTGAACTGTATGAAAATTGGTTTTTACATAGGAGCACTGCTTTACCAACATGATTGTGTGGTCATTCCGGGTTTTGGAGGCTTTATAGCAAATTATACACCTGCTTTCATAAACCCTGTTCAAAATACATTTACACCTCCTTCACGTCAAATTATGTTTAATGCAAGTCTTTCGCATAACGATGGATTGTTGGCTTCGCATATTGCACGCGTTGAAGGTATCGGTTTTGATCAGGCATTGATTCGGATAACCGAAGAGGTTGCGCTAATTCAAAAAGAGGTCAGATCCGGCAAATCGGTAATACTGGAGGGCCTTGGTTCGCTCCGGGCCAATCAGGAGGACAGCATCATTTTCACCCCCGGACTGTTTAACAACTATCTGGAAGATGCTTATGGACTTGCTACATTTGTATCACCTGCTATCAGACGGAATGGCTATCAGTCAGGTCATGACGCAGGAGAAAAAAATAACGTCATTCATTTACCGGTTGCAGTGAGACGCATTGCTGCAATTGCAGTTCCGCTGATTGCGATAGGCTTATGGAGTCTGTTTAATACTGACAGAATCAACAACTTTACTTCAAACTACAGTAGTCTTTTCCCTTCGGAACTGGTTTCACAGTTTAGTATATCTTCGATTAAAAAGAGTATTCCGATTTATGTTCTCTCACATTCCAAATCGTCGCCTGTAAAACATACAGAAACAAATGTTGTGACGACTATAGTTAATCCTGCAATTACTGTCTCTCAACCTGTTCCAACGGATGTAACCGTTACTGATGTAAAGACTGCAGTTCCGTCACCTGTTTCAGAGGTGAATTCAGTAGCATCGGGTCATTTTATGATCATCAGTGGAGCTTTCAAGGTAAAAGAAAATGCAGATAAACAGGTGACTCAGCTCAAAGCGAAAGATCTGAATGCAACGATAGCCGGACAAAACAAAAAAGGCCTTTATCTTGTTTCTGCTGCATCTTGTGATGATGCCGGACAGGCAATATTGAAGCTGAAAGAGGTACTGGATAAAGGCATCGAATCAGCCTGGATCCTAAAAAAATAAGACCTTTAATTACTTAATTATTTCTCCTTTAAATAATTCACTTTGGGTAAGAACAAATTAGCACGCTTTGCCGAAAACGAGACGTTTGAGCATTTCTTTCAGCCCTCTTTTCATGAGCTGGTTTTGGGCTTCCCATTAAAAGGAAAGTGGCATACTGAATTTTTCAGAAACAATAATCCTATCATCATTGAAATCGGTTGTGGCAAGGGAGAATACACCGTAAGCCTGGCGGAGAAATATCCTGACACAAATTTTATAGGATTAGATAAGAAGGGTGCACGATTGTGGCGTGGTGGTAAAACCAGCAAAGAAAATGAGATGTCGAATGTTGCGTTTATCCGGACACGGATCGAACAACTCGAACATATCTTTTCTCCGGGTGAGGTGGATGAAATCTGGATTACATTTCCGGAACCTCAACCCTCAAAAGAAAGAAAAAGATTTACTTCGCCTCAATTTATAGAACGGTTCAGGAAAATAATGAAACCCGATGGCATAATCCATCTGAAAACAGACAGTGATCTGTTTTATAACTCTACATTAAGGGTAATAAAGGAAGATGGTCATGACCTGCTCTATGCGAATGCCGATCTATACAGTAATCCAGACGACCACAGGATAAAAGATGTGATTGCTGTCCAGACATTTTATGAAAAGATGTGGCTGGCAGAGGGGTTCAAAATAAAATATCTTGAGTTTAAAATAAAATCATTCCATCCCCGGGGGATGGAATGATTAATTTTATCTTATCCAATAAGGTCAAAATTGAGTTCTCTTGGATTTACGCAAAGAACTGGAATCTGAGTAGTATTGAAAATGATTTCTTCATCATAGCTGCCCAGAATAAACGATGGCACAACCTTATTATCAGGATGAGTCATGATCATTATCAAATCTGAGTTATTTGAAGTTGCATAATCAATAGTGTGTTTTGAGAAGTGTGAATGTTTTTCAGCTTCTTTAAAGGTGTAAGCAACATTATTCTTGTCGAATAAACGCGCAATTTCGTGTGCTGATTCATATATCAGGTCACCTGCATCACCTATAACCAGAATATGTATTGTTGCCTTAAATTCTTTCGAAATATAGATAGCCCATGCAGCTTTTTCAGCAGTGCAGAGATCGCTGGTGATTGGCAAAACGATATCATTGTATCCTTTACCAACAGGACGCTTCTGGACAACTACTACGGGGACGATTGAACTGGTCACCACTTTCAGTGCAAAACTGCCTGTAAAATGCTGTATTCCGGCTTTACCATGCGTACCCAAATAAATCAGATTGGCTCCGATTTCATCAGCTACATTACTGATCGTTGTAAATATGCTTCCCTCGCGTGAAAGATACTCAACTACCACTCCGTTTTGGCTTTGTAATTCTTCTGCAAGAACTTTTAGCCTGTTAATAATGGATTCTTCGGGCAGATTCTCTTCTTTAAGATAAGCTTTGGTTTCCGAATTAACCACATGAAGCAGGACGACTTTAAAATTCAAAAGTTTTGCAGTATCAATTGCCTGACTTGCTGCATTTGCACATACTTCCGAGAAATCTGTCGGAACTAAGACGATGTTTTTAAAATTTGCGACCATGATTGAAGATTGCGTTTGGTTATAAATCAATTTGGAATTTCAGAATTAAGGATCACACAAATATAGCAAATTGTGATCGAGAATAAGTTATTTTATTGTTACTTTTTTCTATGAATTTAAATTATTCATTTATTTATTACAAAAACATCATAAAAAAGGGCAAAAGAGTCCTGTTTTAATACGCATTATAATCCATTCCAGGGTTAAGTTTTATTACTTTTACATGGCCATTCGTAGTTCGATGAGTGTTGCAACTACCGATGGATCAGCCAAAGTTGAAATGTCCCCAAGATCTTCGACCTGCATGGCAGCAATCTTTCTTAAGATTCTACGCATGATTTTTCCCCAAGATACCAGGAAATAAGTCCATCCTCAAAATCACAATCGCTTACTAATTGGAATTCATGCCGCCAGTTCAATAAGGTTCTGCCCAGATGATCCCAGAATTCATCGCCTTCATTAATGCTTTTATCGTATAAAGCTTTATACTCTTCTAAAGCTGTAAAGTGTGACTGTTCGAAAAGTTCCTGATTGGGTAAGTAGACATTTTCCTGGGATGAATCCATAATAGTTAAGGTTTTAAGTTAATGTGGATGTATAGCATCTTATGGGTTTTGAATATAATAACAACCTTTGAATGCTTTTGTTAAATTTTGATTATTATTTACCTGCTTTGAGCAAAAATCAGAATTTAGAATGCTATCAAATCATTGAAGGAATGAAGAAAATGTAGGGAGGCCCCTACATTTTCTATGTCACAGCCTTTGAGAACTGCAAGTAGTTAGCGCATTAATAGAATTAGACTGGATCAGTTGTTGCTCTTTTACTTCCCCTGTAGAGTTCGAATTTATTTAATTTACATTCCAACTGTCCATTGTACAATTTGATCTTCCTTGATGGCTTCAAACCGATAAACTTTAAGGCTTCCAGATTGGCACTGATGATCCATGCATCGCTACCATTATAGAAATGTTTTAGGCGTGTGCCTATTCCCTTATAAAACTCAACGATATCATCACTTTGCAAACGTTCGCCATAGGGTGGATTTAATACCACAACACCGGGATCGCCTTCAGGAGTTGACGAGAGAAAGTCACTGTTCTTAAAACTTATCAGCTCTTCTACTCCGGCCCTGCGTGCATTCTGAACAGCAATTTCCACTGCTCTTTTCTCAATGTCGCTGGCAAAGATCTTTCCTTCGAAAGGTTTGATATTTGACTCGGAATCTTTTTTGATCTGCTCCCACTGGGCGGCGTCAAAATCTTTCCATTTCTCAAAGGCAAAATGTCTTAACCTGCCATTTGGGATATTCTGAGCTATCAATGCAGCTTCAATAGAAAATGTTCCGGATCCACACATGGGATCATAGAAATTGCTTTTCTTATCCCACCCTGACAACAATATTATTCCTGCAGCCAGCACTTCGCTGATAGGTGCAAAAATCTGCTCGAGTCGATAACCCCTTTTACTTAATGGTAATCCTGTACTGTCAATTGATACTGAACAGGCCACTTCTGAAATATGAATATTGATCTGCAAATCAGGATCGTCAACATTTATTGAAGGACGTATGCCATCAATTTCTCTAAACTGATCAACAATGGCATCTTTAGATTTTAACGCAACAAATTTTGAATGGGTAAATACCTCGCCACTGGTTGTTCCATCAATTGCAAAAGTCTGATCGGTCGTCAAAAACTCACTCCAGTCAATTTTCTTTACATTATTATATAGATCCAGTTCGTTCAGCGCTTCGAAAGTTGCAATAGGCTTCAAAATCTTTAAAGCTGTTCGCAGATACAGATTACATTTATACAATAAATTCAGATCCCCTCTGAATTTAACAGCACGGCTAAGTATCTCTATATCATTTGCTCCAAGCTCATTCAATTCGGCTGCAAGCACTCCTTCTAACCCAAATTGGGTGGTAGCAATAATGTCAAATTTTTTCAAGATTTATTTTTTTATGATAGATTTATTGTTGAATGCGTATTATCAAACTAAATTTGTACCGTTAAATTGCATGGAAAGCAAACAAATATATGATTAATTTTGCTCCATCATCCGGTCAGCATATTTAATTTAATAATGGGAAAAGACAATAATACGACTTTTCAAGTAAATTACAAAAGTTCTCACTATTAAATGATCGAATAACCTACATTTTAAAAGTAAAAACAGTTTCACCTAAATTATTGAACAATGATTTTACGATTCCAAACAAAATTTATTGTTATAGCATTTATCGCTTTGTTGTTTTCATATACAGGATATTCACAAATCAAAAAGCCCATAAAGTCTGATGAGGAAATACCTGAAGAAGTTGCTTCAAAAATTATCCCCATTCATAAGGTCATCAATTATCCCGATGGCAGACCGCCTGTAAGATATTATGTCAATGCTATGGATGCAGGTATCATTTTTAAACATGGCACCGGTCCGGATAGCTGCGACGTTTATGGAGCCCGTGATGCCTGGGTCTGGGAAAATCAACGCACCTTTTATATGCATTATGATGGTGCTGGCCCAAAGGGTTGGCTTTCATGCCTTGCAGTAAGTGAAGATTTGCAGAACTGGAAGGCAAAAGGCCCGGCTCTTGATCTCGGAACCAAAGGAAGAAATGATTGTGCATCGGCTTCCTATGGCACAGTTTTTCAGGACAAGGGCAAATGGCATATGTTTTACCTGGGAACGCCCAATGTTTCGCCTGCACCCGATAAAGTACCTGCATTCCCCTATCTGACCATGAAGGCTGAAAGTAATTCACCAACCGGGCCATGGAAGAAGCGATATGACATTACTCCTTTTAAACCAAAAGCTGATACCTATTACTCTGCCACAGCCAGCCCGGGACAGATTATCAAACAGGGCAAAAGTTACCTGATGTTTTTTTCGGCTTCGACAGATAAACCTATTCTCAGGACGATTGGTATTGCCAGAACAAATAATCCGGACAGCACCTGGACACCTGATCCCAACCCCATCTTGCCATTGGCAGAACAGATCGAAAATTCCTCACTCTATTTTGAAACCACTTCGAATACATGGTTTTTGTTTACCAATCATGTTGGCATAAAAAATGGGATGGAATATACCGATGCGATTTGGGTTTACTGGAGCAAAGATTTGAATAAATGGAATCCAAAAAATAAGGCCATTGTTTTTGACTCGAAAAACTGTAAATGGTCTAAACAGATCATTGGGCTACCGACGGTCATTCAGGTTGACTCTAAACTGGTCATGTTGTATGATGGTAACAGATCGCCGGTGATGCCTTCAGGAACCAAAAGTCACATGAACCGTGATATCGGAATGGCGTGGATCAGATTGCCACTCGTTACACCAGAGCAATAAATAAAAGATGCACCAGAAGCGCACAAACATGTAGAGACGCAAAATATTGCGTCTCTACGATTGAAGATCTCCTTAACTTTGAGACGCAAAATATTGCGTCTCTACATGATAGAATATTAATATGTTAGAATATTAAATCATGTTCAATGTTCTGTCTTGAGACAGCCTTTTTTTTATTCTTAGTCCTTTATATTATACGCCATCAGGACAGATCCATGTCTGAGATAGAAAACACCATTGCTGATCACCGGATGTGAAAAATGTTCGAGTTTTCCTTTTGTGATTTTAAACGAACTGACCAATTCAGCTTTATCAGATGAAGGCTTTATCAGGTTGACCTCACCCTTTTGATTGTAATAGTACAGCATCTTATCGGCGTAAATCATTGTGCCAACGCCAACTTTCAGGGAATCCAAAACCTTACCTGAATTGGCATCAAGTGTTTTTAGATCTTTCCTCCCGCTTGTACCTGTATAAATCTTATCGCCCAGTTTGATAAATCCACCCATGAAATTATCGATCGTTTTATTTCTCCAGATTTGTTTTATCTGTTTACCATCGGGTGAAAGTGAAAATTTAACAGCACAGTTTCCATCACCGGCAATATAATAGAGGAATCCATTTTCATACCATGCAGTGTTGCCGTGGGTATCGCCCTCTCCGGGCTGTCTTTTTGCCAGTGGCGTATTATCCTGTTCCTGTGACCAAAGGATTTCACCTGTCTTCGAATCAAAGCCAATCAGATTATAAGCAGTTAAAGTGACAACGATGTTACGTTGTGGAAGCTTGATCAGCAATGGGGAATTGTATCCAGGGCGATCGCTCTTACCCTTGCTGATCCAGATAATCTTACCGGTAAACCTATTCAAAGCCACAAAATTAGTGTCTTTTCCACCGGGAGTTATAAAGACTCTGTCACCATCTACGAGAGGTGATTCTGAATGACCGTGTAATGTTGCTTTGCCATGAAGATCTTTCATTTTGTCAACAAACCATTTCCGGGTTCCCGTCTTAGCATCAAAACAGGATATATTTCCTAAACCTGAACAGACATAAATTAAATCACCCACGACTGTTGGTGTTGAGCGGGATCCGGGAAATGTCTTGACCCACTCTTTGCCATAATCAGACTTCCAAAGCAAATTCCCTTTCAAATCCAATGCACTGAGATAACCAATAGTATCTTTTTCACCAGTGATGTAAATCCTGTCAGATGTAATAGCCATTGAACCAAAACCATTTCCAACATTCTCATTGACCCACAAAAGCTTTGGTCCTTCTGCAGGCCAACTCTTTAAAAGATTATTTTCGTTATAGATTCCGTTTCTGTCGGTACCACGCCATTGAACAATATTCTGAGCAGTGACGTTAAAGCCTATATGCATGAGTACTACCAGCAGAACAAATGATTTTTTCATGTTTAAATTATTTATTTTTGATGATGAAATTTACTCAATAAAGGAACAAAATTTTTGAATATTAAATACAAATTGGATTATTTACGTATAAAAATGATGAGCAATTGTCTATTTTTGACCCCATGAATGACGAAAATTTCTTCAGTAAGGTTTACCAGGTTGTAGAACTCATCCCATTGGGACGGGTGACTTCGTACGGAGCCATAGCAGGTTATCTGGGAACCAGAGGCTCAGCAAGGATGGTTGGATGGGCGATGAACGCTTCTCACCATGCGCTCAACAATATTCCTGCACACAGGGTGGTGAACCGCAATGGATTACTGACCGGGAAAAGGCACTTTGACGGACCCGACGTTATGCGGCAATTACTGGAAAGTGAAGGCATTATTTTCAAAGGAGATCAGATCGCTAACTTCAGTGAAGTCTTTTGGGATCCCAGCATTGAACTTTTATAGCCAAAAACACCTTTCTTTAATTTACTTTATCAAAAATCCTTATCTTTACCCATTCTAATTTAAAATAACACATATATCAATGCCAATTACAAAAGAGCAGATTATAAGCGCTTTGCGTCATGTCAATGATCCTGATTTTAAAAAAGATCTCGTAACACTTAACATGATTGACGACATAAAGATCGACGGGAAAAAAATATCATTTAAAATGGTACTCACAACCCCGGCATGTCCGATGAAAAACATGATGCGTGACGGTTGTGTTGCAGCCATTCATGAATTTGTTGACGCTGCAGCCGAAGTGGAAATAGATTTTTCTTCAAATGTGACTACCCGCAGGGCCAGAACCGCACAGATTATGCCCGGTGTTAAAAACATTATTGCTGTAGCCTCAGGAAAAGGCGGAGTTGGCAAATCAACAGTGGCGGCTAACCTAGCTGTTTCCTTGGCCAAACTTGGCGCCAGCGTAGGATTAATCGATGCAGATATCTACGGACCTTCTGTACCCCTGATGTTTGATGTGATGAATGAAAAACCTGAAGCCTTTGAACAAGATGGCCGAACGATGATCCGCCCTCTCCTCAAATATGGGGTGAAGATTTTATCCATCGGCTTTTTTGTTGATCCTTCCAAAGCATTGGTCTGGAGAGGCCCGATGGCTTCAAATGCCTTACTGCAACTTTTTACGGATTCCGATTGGGGTGAACTCGACTATGTAGTCATTGATATGCCACCCGGAACCGGAGATATTCATCTCACCATTTCACAGTCTGTTCCTGTTACAGGTGTTGCAATTGTTACAACTCCACAGGAAGTGGCTCTTGCAGATGCCCGCAAAGCCATCAGCATGTTTAATACAGATAAAATCAAACTGCCGATCCTGGGTTTGATCGAAAACATGTCCTACTTCACCCCTGCCGAATTACCCGATAACAAATATTACATCTTTGGTAAAGAGGGTGGAATCAGATTGGCCGAACAGAACAACATTCCTTTTCTGGGTCAAATCCCTATTGTTCAAGGAATTTGCGAGTCAGGCGATAATGGAAGCCCCATCGCATTAGATGAGCAATCACCTGTTGCAAAAGCATTTTTAGCCCTTGCCCAGAATATTGCCCGGCAGATCGCGCTAACAAATGTTCCAACTGATAATGAAAATTCAACTATATTTGCGAAATAAAATAAGGTTCAACCTCTTAATCTAACAAAAATGGCAAGCAGCACTAATACAGATCTCATTAAAAAAGCACAGAATGCAATCGAACAAATCCGCCCATATTTACAAGCCGATGGTGGTGATATTCGCTTTGTTGAGCTTACAGATGAAAACATACTGAATGTCGAACTTCAAGGTTCATGTGGTTCATGTCCTTTCAGCAAGATGACCTTAAAAAACGGCGTTGAGGAAGCAGTAAGACGCACCCTCCCCGAGATCGTTTCAGTAGAAGCTATCAATATGTAAGACTTACTTCAAAAAATACCAAAGCCGGAATCCTCATCGATTCCGGCTTTTGCTTTTTTACGATGTTACCTTTAGAAACTGTTTAATTTTGGCCGTAGGCCATTAATATCAATAGAGAAATCTTCATCATTTACCATTTCCCCGTAGGGGATCAACCTTTAATGTGAATGCCCTCGGGCAATACGAGAGGGAAAATTGTTTTTCTATTGTCATTAATGCCCTCATATATTTGCAGAAATCAGTTTAATAGTATAATTTTAACATATCAAGAATAATAACCGCACGATTGAAATTAAATTGATCTACAAGTTGGATTTTATTCTTTTTAGAAAATATTTTGTTTAAAATCAATAAATAATTTTGAAACAATTAACCTATAGCTTAATTTTGCAATGAAAAGAAAAGCAATATTAATTGATAAAAACACACACAATACTACTTTTATTCTGGTTGACGCACTAAATGCAGCCGAAATATTACCATATATAATGCAAGATGAAGTCGATAAAGAATTTAAAGAAATAAGAGCCTTACTCAAAGAAAACTTAAGAAATGCAGAAAAATATTTAAAAGCAGATGTCTCTGAAAAAGCAAAAAACATTTACGAGATGCGATTTGTTAGGAATAAACGCAATGACAGGATTTATTGTAAGGAAATCACTTTTAACAGAAAAAGATATATTGTAATGATTGAATTGTATGTCGGTAAAAAGACACAGGAAATTTCAAAAAAAATCAAACCAAGAATAGAAATAATGGGAGGCTATGATTATGAACTCGAATGCTAATAAAAAAATCAAAGATGCTTATAAAGTTGCTTTCTCCGCTATTGATTCAAAAGAAGATTTAGAACACGATGCTAAAATGATCATGTATCGTTTTTTAAGCGAAGTTGAACGTATTTCAGAAGAAGAAGGATTAAACAGGAAAGAACTTGCCGCCAGAATTGGAACATCGCCAAGCTATCTTACTCAATTATTCCGTGGCAATAAAATTATTAATCTTCAGACTATTGCAAAATTTCAAAAAGTATTTGATTTTACTTTTGAAATTAACGCAGTTTCAAATAACCCCGAAGAAGTTTTCTCCCCCATAGAAGTTGGTAATATATGTGAACAACAAAATGAAGTTACAGGATTTTGGGCATACCACAAAATTGATCCATCCTATAATAATGACGAATCAAGTAACCTTGTAAATTCAAGTCCTAACTTTGAAAAACAAACAGCATAATGATAGCTACAAAATCCCCATTTATTTTAAGGAATTTTCTACTTTTAAAACAGAACGTTGAAATTGTTCCTCCTGAAAAAGAAGATATAACTAATATATCGGAGATTATTGATTCTTATGATGTTGATATTGATTTTACAATTCAGAATTCACAAATACCTTTTCATCAGATATTTGTTAAAATAGAAATAAATTTATCTGACACAAAAAAGAGCGGCTATGCTATTTATTCAGAAGGTGTTGGTATTTTTGAATTCGATAAATCTGTTGAACTTACCGAAAAAGACATCCAAAACTATCTCTATTTTTCCGGAATATCGATTTGTATTAACAGCCTCCGTTCCATCATTTCAAATGTAACGGCTCATTGTCCTTTTGGAAAATATTCTCTCCCTTCTATTGATTTAACTCAGCTTGTAAACGACAAAATCAATAAGAATGAAAAGAAAGAGTGTTAATAAATGAATCATAATGGAGCCTGTCACCATTAATCCCACACATTGGGTGACATGAGAAGAAATTATAAATATAAATTTGGAATATCTTTGAAATTGTAGTACCTTTATTTGCCTAAGGCTCCAGCTATACTGAAGTTTTCTCCGATAGTTTTTTTCACCATGGCGGATTAAAACATCCCGCAAAAGTTGTCAAAATTTCTTCGTTAAATCCGGTGAATATTCCCTAAATACTCCCCTAATATCTCCATATGATTTAAATTGATGTCATTTCAGACTCAATTTGAAGCCATATTAAAGCCATGTCGGTGTCATATCATAATAGTTGGGACCAATATGGCTTCAATATGGCTTCAATATGGCTTCGATATGGCTTCGATATGGCTTTCAAGGGAGTCATATGGGAGTATTGCCTAAGTTATAAGGGAATTTGATAGCCAGTTTTTGGGGAAGATTTTTGAAACTGATGATATAATTCTGACATGAGAGTTTGAAAATTCAAAGCGATTCAAAACTGTTCATAAGAGTTTTTATAGCCTATTTCCTGGGATCATTAGGGAATGATTATTGAACAGTCAGAAAAAGGCCAAAAACTATCCGTTTTTTCATTAAAAACAATATTTTTAAAATCACTCTTTAGATTAATTACAAATTATATCTAAAACAAAAATAATACTTTTTTTCTTATTGAATTTGATGAATTTTGATTTATGTTTGCAACCAGATAAGTGTATAAACAACAATTAAATTCTATGACACTACTTGATTGGATTATTTTAGGTCTTTTCTTCCTTTGTCTTGCGGGAATCGCCGTGTATGTACTTAAGCACAAGAAAGATGACACGAGCGACTATTTTCTATCGGGTCGCAGCGAAACATGGTTGGCCGTGGGTGCCGCAGTATTTGCAGCTAACATTGGATCAGAACATTTAGTAGGACTTGCCGGTGCCGGTGCCGAAAGTGGTATGGCAATGGCGCATTGGGAAATGCAGGGATGGATGATTCTTGTTCTCGGTTGGGTTTTTGTGCCTTTCTATGCCCACAGCAGGGTGTTTACAATGCCCGAGTTTCTATTCAAGCGTTTTAATAAAAACGCAAGTTCTACATTATCTATCATCACTTTGATAAGTTATGTTCTAACAAAAGTATCTGTTACTGCTTTTACGGGTGGTATCTTCCTACAGTCAGTTTTAGGAATAGACTTTTGGTATGGCACTATCGGATTGGTTTTGCTCACGGGGATTTTCACTGTTATTGGTGGTATGAAAGGTATCATGCTTATTTCTGTTGTTCAGACTCCGATTCTGATTGTGGGAGCATTCACAATTTTAATCCTTGGATTACTTAAAGTTGGTGGCGGTGGTTTGGTCGATGGATGGCAACAGGTGATGGCCCACATCGGCGCAAATAAACATTTGATTCATTCGAATCCTGCTGATCCCTTATATGCTAAATTCCCGGGAGTTGGTGTAATATTTGGCGCTGCTATTATTGGATTCTGGTACTGGTGTACTGACCAGCACATTGTTCAAAGGGTTTTGTCAGCCAAGGACTTAAACAATGCACGTAAGGGCACTATTTTTGCAGGTTTCCTGAAAGTGTTACCTGTTTTCATGTTTTTAATTCCAGGTATGATTGCTGCTACATTAAGACAAAAAGGTGTATTAATGTTCAGTGATAATAATGAGGCGTATGGAAGTTTAGTTGCTAATTTACTGCCAATGGGTGTTAAGGGAATTGTTATCGTTGGATTTATTGCCGCCCTGATGACATCACTGGCTGCCCACTTTAATTCTTCCGCTACCCTTTTCACAATTGACTTTTACAAACCACATCATCCAAAAGCATCCGAACACAAATTGGTTTGGGTTGGTCGTATTGCTACAGTAGCAGTAGTTGTTTTGGGTCTTGTATGGATTCCTGTCATGAAAGGTTTGGGAAGTGTTTTGTACGAGTATCTGCAAAATGTACAGTCACTGATTGCTCCAGCCATTGCTGCCGTATTCCTGATGGGTGTTTTCAATCGTAAAATTACTCCTAAAGCCGGAGAATGGGGCCTACTTACTGGTTTCCTGATTGGTATGTTCCGCCTGTTCCTGATGGTCTTTAAAGATCATGTTCCCGCCGAATCAATTTTGGGTTCTTTTCTTAACTTAAACTGGTTGCTGTTCTGTGTATATCTCTTCGGATTCACAATTCTCTTAATGGTTGTCATCAGTTTCTTTACACCAAAAGCAACGATCGAACAATTGCAGGGGTTGACCTATTTCTCGCAATCCAAAGAGCAACGGGCTGAAACAAAAGCCAGCTGGAGCGCATGGGATATTTTAACTTCAGTAGTAGTTGTTAGTCTCTGTGTGGCATTCTACATCTATTTCTGGTAATAATTGAAATGAAATCAGGAAGGAATTTTTTAGACTCCTTCCTGATTTAAACTTAGTGAAAATGACAAAAAAAGAGTTACCCCACGAAATATACAAGAGATACAATAAACTGTATATTGCATTAGACTGTATCATTTTCGGTTTTGACGAAGGAGAGTTAAAGCTTCTTTTGATCAAACGAAATTTTGAACCTGCCAAAGGGCAATGGTCACTGATTGGTGAATTTATGGATGAGGACGAAAGTCTGGATGAAGCAGCATATCGAATCCTCACCAATTTAACTGGATTGAAAGATGTTTACATGAGCCAGCTTTATTCTCATGGAGATGTTAACCGTGACCCAGGCGCAAGGGTTATTTCTGTTTCCTACTATTCCCTGATCAATATTCAGAACCATGATGCTCAACTGGTAAAAGAAAATTTTGCGCATTGGCGTCCACTTTCAAAGTTACCTCCTCTGATTTTTGATCACAGCACAATGGTTGAAATGGCGCTTAAAAGACTGCGAAAAGAGGCCAAAGTTAAACCAATTGGATTTGAATTATTACCTCAGAAGTTTACACTCCCTCAACTTCAGTCACTTTATGAAGCCATCTACTCAAAGACTTTGGATAAACGGAATTTCAGAAAAAACATGTTATCCATGGGACTCCTTGAGAAACTGGACGAAAAAGAGAAGGAGAACTCTAAAAAAGGAGCTTATTATTATCAGTTTAATGAGCAGAAATACAAAGAATTAACCTCAAGAGGCTTCTACTTCAACGTCACGATTTAAAATAAACACACAATATAAAACAATTTAAAAAACATTAGGAAATGAAAGTATTTAAAAATTTGGAAGTATGGTTTGTTACAGGAAGTCAGCATCTTTATGGCCCTGAAACCCTTGCCCAGGTTGCTGTCAATTCACAGACAATTGCAAAAGCTTTTAATGAATCATCAGAGATACCCGTCAATATTGTTTTCAAACCTGTATTGAAAACTCCAGACGAAATCACAAGTCTGTGTATTGAAGCCAACATAGCAAAAAACTGTATTGGTATCATTACCTGGATGCATACTTTTTCTCCAGCAAAGATGTGGATCACCGGTTTAAAGACAATCCAAAAGCCGATTTTACATCTTCACACACAGTTTAATCGTGATTTGCCCTGGGAATCTATTGACATGGATTTCATGAATCTCAACCAGTCAGCTCATGGCGACCGTGAATTTGGTTATATGATGAGCCGTATGCGCATCAACCGTAAGGTTGTTGTTGGTCATTGGCAAGATCCTGAGGTTCAGACCAAGATCGGGATTTGGATTCGTGCCGCTGCTGCATGGAATGATATGCAGGGGATGAAGGTTGCCCGTTTTGGAGACAACATGCGTTTTGTGGCTGTTACCGAAGGCGATAAGGTTGCTGCTGAATTAGCACTTGGTTATTCTGTCAATGGTTTTGGCATGGGTGACCTGGTTAAATATTTTAACGAAGTCAGCGATTCAGATATTGAAAAACTATTGGCTGTTTATGACGAACAGTATATCGTGGCTAAAGATGCCCGCGTAGGTGGATCCAAGCGGAATTTCCTCGGCGAACAGGCCCGTTATGAAATTGGAATGAAAGCATTTCTACAGGATGGTGGCTTTACAGCATTTACAACTACTTTCGAAGACCTCCACGGGCTTAAGCAACTTCCAGGTTTGGCAGTTCAACGTCTGATGGCTGATGGTTATGGATTTGGTGCAGAAGGAGACTGGAAAACGGCTGCTTTGCTCCGAACATTGAAGGTGATGGCAACAGGTTTAACCGGTGGCACTTCATTTATGGAAGACTATACTTATCATTTCCATCCGGCCGGCATGAAGGTTTTGGGTGCGCACATGCTTGAAGTTTGTCCTTCAATAGCAGAAAGCAAACCAACACTGGAAGTTCATCCATTGGGTATTGGTGGAAAAGATGATCCTGCACGTTTAGTGTTCAACGTTGCTCCCGGTGCTGCCTTAAATGCTTCATTGATTGATATGGGAAATCGTTTCCGTTTGATCATTAACGAAGTTGACGTTGTATCTCCTGATCAGGATTTACCAAATCTCCCGGTAGCACGCGCGGTATGGACTCCATTACCGGATCTTCAGACTGCAGCAGCAGCATGGATTTATGCTGGTGGCGCACATCATACGGCATTCAGTCAGGCGCTCACAGGTGCTCATCTCTATGATTTTGCGGAAATAGCAAATCTGGAACACCTGAGCATTGATAAAAATACCTGCATCAAATCATTCAAGAAAGAATTGAAATGGAATGATGTATATTATCACATAGCTAACGGATTAAAATTTTAATCACTGTCAAAAGTGATGACTTAAAAAGGTTTTGATAATTACATTCGGAAACTGTTTGAAATTGTCCGTAGGACATAAATATCAATAGAAAAATTCACATTATTCATCTTTTCCCCGTAGGGGATAAACCGTAAATGTTAATGCCCTACGGGCAAAAAGAGGGAGAAGGGATTAATTCTATTGATATATATGCCCTACGGGCAAAAGAAAAAACGAAATTTCAACATTTTCTCATTCACTTAAATATCTGAATGTAATTATCGAAACCATTTTCTCTGATTTACAACATTGATTTTTTTACTGCCTTATGTTAGAAGAACTTAAAAAAGAGGTCTTTGATGCAAACCTAGCCCTGGTCAAGCATGGTCTTGTTATTTTCACCTGGGGGAATGTGAGCGGATTAGATCGCAAACTTGGATTGATGGTCATCAAACCAAGCGGTGTGGATTATGATAATATGAAGGTTGAAGACATGGTTGTGGTGAACATTGAAACCGGAAAAGTCGTCGAAGGCGATCTCAAACCCTCTTCTGATACCCCTACCCATTTGATTCTCTATCGAAATTTCAAAGGGGTTAATGCCATCGTACATACCCATTCTACCTGTGCCACAGCATGGGCACAGTCGGGAACACCAATCCCCGCATTGGGAACAACACATGCAGATCATTTTTATGGCGCAATACCCTGCACTCCTTCTCTCACAAAAGAGGAAGTAAACGGGGAATATGAAGTTGAAACCGGAAATGTAATCGTCAAAACTTTTCAAAATATTGATCCCGAAAGCATACCCGGAGTTCTGGTTGCAGGCCATGGTCCTTTTGCCTGGGGAAGCACACCCATGAAAGCTGTATATAATGCAGTTGTTTTAGAGGAAGTCTCAAAAATGGCACTTCATACTTTTAGTCTGGGTTATACAAAACCAATTGACCAGTTTTTGCTGGACAAACACTATCTCAGAAAGCATGGAAAAAATGCATATTACGGACAATAAGAAACTGTTTAAATTTCATTTAATTACGGTCTTAATATCTGATCGTAGGCAAGTAACAATTGTAGAGACGCAATATTTTGCGTCTCAATGAATGAAGATCTTCTTAACTTAGAGACGCAAAATATTGCGTCTCTACAAGATAACTTACTTATGATACATCCTGCTACTTATTTTAAACAGTTTCTAAATAAAAACAGATATATGAAATTATCATCATCAAAAATCACCTTTATCATTTGTCTGATTCTTGTTGGGGCATTATCAGTTTCTACTTTTGCTCAAAACAAAGGGAGTATCTCCCTCTTCCCTGATCAGGCTAAAACAAAAATCAACAAAGACATTTATGGCCATTTTGCAGAGCATCTCGGAGCCTGCATCTATGGTGGTTTTTGGGTTGGAGAAAAATCTCCTATTCCAAATACCGATGGGATCCGTAACGATGTAGTCAATGCTCTTCGCCAGATCAGTATTCCAAATCTCCGTTGGCCCGGTGGTTGTTTTGCAGACACCTATCACTGGAAAGATGGAATTGGTCCAAAAGAAAAACGGCCTTCGATCATCAACACCAACTGGGGCGGAGTGACCGAAGACAATTCATTTGGCACACATGAGTTTATGCGTTTGACTGAACTGCTTGGCTGTGATGCATATATCAATGGAAATATCGGAAGCGGTACTGTTCAGGAGATGTCAGAATGGGTAGAATATCTGACCTCATCCAATGAAAGTCCAATGACAAAACTCCGGAAAGAAAATGGCCGGGACAAACCCTGGAAGGTGAAATACTGGGCAGTAGGAAATGAAACATGGGGATGCGGAGGGAATATGACCCCCGATTATTATGGCAACTTATTTCGTCAATATTCTACGTTCCTCCATGATTTCCCCGGTAACCGTCTCGAGAAAGTAGCCTCCGGAGCCAGTGACAGAGATTATAACTGGACGGAAACCATGATGAAAAATCCAAAAAGCAGGCAGATGATGCAGGGAATTTCTCTTCATTATTACACGATAATGGATAACTGGAGTCATAAAGGTTCAGCAACACATTTTACAGATAAAGAGTGGTTTACTACCATCAGGAAGTCGCTTGAAATGGATAAGATCGTCACTGCTCATTCTGATATCATGGACAAATACGATCCACAGAAACGTGTTTCATTGGTGGTTGACGAATGGGGAAACTGGTTTGATGTAGAACCCGGCACGAACCCAGGATTTTTGTTTCAGCAAAACACCATGCGTGATGCGATGGTTGCTGCACTTAACCTGAATATCTTCAATAATCATTGCGACAGAGTGAGAATGGCAAATCTGGCGCAGGCAATCAATGTTTTGCAATCGCTGATCCTGACCAAAAATGAAAAAATGGTGCTCACTCCTACCTATTATGTTTTCAGAATGTGGAAAGTGCATCAGGATGCAACATTAATTCCGCTGAAACTGAATTGCGAAAAATACATCATGGGCAATGATACCATTCCATCAGTAACCGCATCGGCTTCAAAAGATGCTGCAGGGAAAACACATATCACACTGGCTAATTTTGATCCCAATAAGACACAGGAAATAACCTGTGATTTTTCTGGTGGAACATATTCACAGGTGAAAGGTGAGATCCTGACTGCAAATACCATGAATGCCTGCAATACTTTTGATAAACCGGATGAGATAAAACCTGTTAACTTCACAGGTGCCACACTCAAAAACAATATTCTAAAAATAACCTTGCCTTCTAAATCTGTTGTTGCAATCGAAATTAATTAAACTAATGAGTACAAAAAAATATACAATCGGTGTTGATTTTGGAACTTTATCCGGTCGTGCTGTCTTAATAGACGTGGCCAATGGATCAGAAATTGCCAGTGCAGTAAAAGATTATACCCATGCCGTAATGGATCGTTTTTTGCCTGATGGCAAAACTGCTCTTGGAATGGATTGGGCTTTACAGCATCCCCAGGATTATCTGGAGGTACTTAATCTGACGATCCCCGCGGTTTTAAAACAATCCGGTATTGCTCCTGAAGACGTTATTGGTGTGGCAATTGACTTTACTGCTTGCACCATGATCGCAACAAAGGCAGATGGTACCCCACTTTGCTTTATGGATGAGTACAAATCGAATCCAAATGCATGGATCAAGTTATGGAAACATCACGCCGCACAGGATAAGGCAGATGAGTTGAACCGTATCGCTAAAGAGCGTGGAGAAACTTTTCCAAACCTCTATGGTGGAAAGATTTCATCGGAATGGATGTTGCCTAAAATCTGGCAGGTCATCGATGAAGCGCCTGAAATCTATGCAGCCGCAGATCGTTTCATGGAGTCAGCCGACTGGGTTATCTGGCAACTGACAGGTAACGAAAGACGCAATGCATGTACCGCAGGATATAAAGCAATTTGGCATAAGAAAGATGGTTACCCATCAAAAGATTTTATGAAAGCATTGCATCCCGGACTCGAAAATGTGGTAGCTGAAAAATTATCAGATCATCATTATGCAGCCGGACACAAAGCAGGTGAAATCACACCCGAGGCTTCAAAACTTACAGGATTAGCTGTTGGTACAGCTGTTGCCGTTGCCAATGTAGACGCCCACGTTTCTGTTCCTGCTGTTGGCATTACCACTGCCGGTAAGATTCTGGCTATAATGGGAACCTCTACCTGTCATATGTTATTGGGAACCGAAGAACATATCGTTCCGGGTATGTGCGGTGTGGTTGAAGATGGAATTCTCGAAGGTTTTCAGGGTTATGAAGCAGGCCAGTCATGTGTTGGAGATCACTTCCAATGGTTTGTTGAAAACTGTGTTCCTGAATCGTATGAGAAAGAAGCAAGAGATAAAAATATCAGTATTCATCAACTGCTGACTGAAAAAGCGGAAGCGCTTGAGGTTGGTGAAAGCGGACTGGTGGCATTGGACTGGTGGAACGGAAACCGTTCAGTATTGGTAGATGTTGATTTAACCGGCCTGTTGATCGGTGCTACACTTCAAACCAGCCCTGAGGAAATTTACAGGGCATTGATCGAAGCGACTGCTTATGGAACCAGAATGATCATTGATACATTCAGAAGCAATGGCGTCGCAATTGATGAGTTTTATGCAGCAGGTGGAATTGCTGAAAAGAATTCACTTATCATGCAGATCTATTCTGATGTTGTCAATATGCCAATAAAAATTTCTGCCTCTTCGCAGACCCCGGCTCTTGGATCTGCTATCTTTGCTGCCTTGGCTGCAGGCAAAAAAGCAGGAGGTTATGATACGATCGAAGATGCTGTAAAAGCTATGGTTCAAAAAGAAAAAGCAACATACTATCCCAATGTAGAAGCTGCCAAAGTATATAATGAACTGTATCATGAATATGCTATCCTTCATGATTATTTTGGTCGTGGTGAAAATCCGGTCATGAAAAAACTGAAGAAAATCCGTAAACAAGTTTTATCGAAGCGTAACGGCATTCAATAATCATATTTAAATAAGGGAACCAATCCAGATCCCAATAATGTTTATAATCACTAAAAAAGTAACAACCAAGATGAAAACAACATTAAAACAAACAATTAGCCTGCTTATTGCAGTTCTCTTTTTTGCAGGTTGTAATAAAGGTGGACCAAGTATCACAAAAGCTACATTTGGTAAGTTGCCCGATGGTCGCGAAGTATCGATTTATACGCTTGTAAACTCCAAAGGTTATAAGGTGAAAATCACAAACTATGGCGCAAAGGTTGTTTCTCTTGAAGCACCCGATCGTAAAGGAAAAGTAGCAGATGTCGTTTTGGGTTATGACAGTCTGAAACAGTATCTGGCAGGTGACAAATTCTATGGTTCTACAGTTGGCCGTTATGCAAATCGCATTGCAAAAGGTCATTTCAAACTGGACAGTGTTGAATACACCCTCGCCATCAACAATGCACCCAATACTTTACATGGTGGGCCCTTTGGATTTCACAGCGTTCTCTGGAACTCAGAAGTCATCAAGAATGGAGATTATCCTTCATTGAAACTGACCTATCACAGTCCTGACAAAGAAGAAGGGTATCCCGGCAATATGGATGTAACCGTCATCTACACATGGACCGCTGATAATGCTTTAAAGATTGAATATGAAGCAACAACAGACATAAACACCGTGTGTAACCTCACCAATCATGCTATTTTCAACCTTCGTGGTTACGCAAATGGAGACATTCTTTCACATGAACTGATGATCAATGCAGATGGTTTCACACCTGTTGATACTACTTTGATCCCAACCGGTGAGATTCGCCCTGTTAAAAGCACTGTAATGGATTTCACTACATCTACTGCTATTGGCAAACGCATCACGGATAGCTATGAGCAGTTAATTAAAGGTAAAGGATATGATCATAACTATGTATTGAACACTCCGGGCAACATCACAACGCTTGCTGCAAGTGTTTATGAACCTGAATCAGGACGCGTAATGGAAGTCTATACTGACCAACCGGGTCTTCAGTTTTACAGCGGTAACTTCCTGAACGGAAAAGATGGTGGCAAGGCAGGAAAGAGTTATCAGTTTAGAACAGGATTTGCTTTGGAAGCTCAGAAATTTCCTGACTCACCAAATCAGCCAACGTTCCCTACTACAGAACTCAAAAAAGGTGACAAGTATACCCAGGTTTCTATTTATAAGTTTTTAGCTAAATAATAGCTTTCAATCACACATTAAAGCATCCTTTAATATAAAAAACGTCATGGCATTATACTAAAGGAAGCTTTTTTGTTCTCAGGAATTGATTGTATTGTTTCAACACTTTCTGCCATATTCATTAAATCAGAAAGGTTCTGACAGTTATACTCTAATTGTTTATTTTTCATATGGGTAAAATCACTAAATTTGCAAAAAATATATAAAGACCGAAATACAGGTACAATTTACTATAAAAAAGATGACAACTCAGTTAAAAAGTATTGATGTTAAGGCTGCTGACAATATTCGTGTATTATCGGCTGCAATGGTTGAAAAATCAAAATCCGGACACCCCGGTGGCGCCATGGGTGGTGCTGACTTTATGCATGTGCTCTACACAGAATATCTCAGGTTTGACCCAACAGATATGAACTGGCCTTTCCGCGACAGGTTTTTCCTTGATCCGGGCCACATGTCACCCTTGCTTTATTCCACGCTTGCATTGTGTGATAAATTCTCACTTGAAGATCTTAAGAATTTTCGTCAATGGGGAAGTCATACTCCGGGGCATCCCGAAAAAAATACTGACCGTGGTATTGAAAACACATCAGGTCCGTTAGGATTGGGTCATACAATGGCAGTTGGAGCAGCTATAGCTGAACGATTCCTTGCCACCCGTTTCGGCGAGTGGTCATCACACAAGACATATACCTATATTTCAGATGGTGGTGTTCAGGAAGAAGTTTCTCAGGCAGCAGGACGTCTTGCAGGCCATTTGGGACTGAGCAACCTGATCATGTTTTATGACTCAAACAGCATTCAGTTGTCGACTGTAACCAGTGAAGTTACCAGTGAAGACACTGCAATGAAATATAAAGCATGGGGCTGGAATGTAATTTCTATTGATGGTAATGATATTCCACAGATCCGCAAAGCCTTAAAATCAGCACATGCCGAACAGGAAAGACCAACAATTATCATTGGTAAGACCGTAATGGGAAAAGGTGCATTGACTGAAGCCGGTGCTTGTTTCGAAGGTCAGGTTTCAACCCATGGTCAGCCTTTAAGCAAAGCAGGTGCTTCAATTAAAAACACGATCACAAATCTTGGTGGTAATCCTGATGCTCCTTTCGAGTTCTTTGAAGATGTCAGAAAAGTTTATGATGATTCACTAAAAGCAAAGACTGTAGAGGCTGCAAGATTAAAAGCCAAACAGGCACAATGGGCAATTGAAAACCCTGAACTGGCTGCTTCGTTAAAATCTTTCTTCTCAGGAGAAACGCCAAACATTGATTATGCTGCAATAGAGCACAAGAAAGGTACTTCTACCCGTCAGGCTTCCGGTGATGTTTTATCTGTTTTCGCACAGCAAATCCCCAACATGGTTGTTATTTCAGCCGACTTATCAAACAGCGATAAGACCGATGACTTCCTGAAACATACCAAGGCTTTTACTAAAAATGATTTCTCGGGAACATTTTTACAAGCGGGAGTATCTGAACTCACAATGGCTGCCATTGCAAATGGCTTAGCACTTCATGGTGGTATTATTCCTGCCTGCGCAACCTTCTTTGTATTTAGCGATTACATGAAACCTGCAGTAAGAATTGCAGCTTTGATGGAACTTCCTATAAAATATATCTGGACACATGATTCATTCCGCGTAGGTGAAGATGGACCAACCCATCAGCCTGTTGAACATGAAGCACAGATCAGGTTAATGGAACAACTCAAAAATCATTCTGGCAAACGCAGTGTATTGGTATTGCGTCCCGGTGATGCGGCAGAGACTTCAGTGGCATGGAAAATGGCATTGGAAAACAAGAATACACCTACGGCACTGTTGCTTTCACGTCAGAATATTGTAGACCTTCCAACAACAAGTGGCAACCGTTACGAAGATGCATTACAATCAGCTAAGGGAGCATACGTTGTAAAAGAATCAACCAATCCTGATCTTATCATGGTAGCCAACGGATCTGAAGTAGCAACACTTGTTGCCGGAGCCGAACTACTTGAGAAAGAAAAAGGAACAAAAATCAGAATTATTTCAATTCCTTCATTGGGTCTGTACTATGATCAAACCGAAGCTGACCAGAAAAAATTAATTCCATCAGGCATTCCTGTATTGGGTATGACTGCCGGATTACCTTCTGTATTACAGAGTGTAGTAGGTTTTTCAGGTGTGGTTCTTGGTCTTGATTATTTCGGTTATTCTGCACCCGCAGAAGTACTGGACGAGAAATTAGGCTATACAGCTCAACATGTTTATGATGAAGCATTAAAGCTTTTAAAATAAACATCGATTTCAATTAAACAAAAAAACCGGACCATAAGTCCGGTTTTTTTGTTTAAGCAATGCCATCCCAAAAAGGAGGCGTATCTAAAATCAGGTTAATCTTTTGAAGCTCTTCGGCTGAGAAAGAGGTATTATTCAAAGCCTTTAGGTTTTCAAGTATCTGACCGGGGCTGCTGGCACCAATCAAAACTGTCGTAATCCGATCATCAGTCAACTGCCATGCAATAGCCATCTGGGCTAGCGTCTGACCTCTTTCAACTGCTAAGTCGTGAAGTTGTTGGACTTTTCCAACCAATGGTAATACCTGATTTACTTTCAGGAAACCACTTTCTTTAGCAGCTCTTGAATCTTCGGGAATGCCATGCAGATATTTCTCTGTAAGAACCCCCTGGGCCAAAGGAGAAAATGAAATACATCCAACACCCTCTTTACGATGCAGATCAAAGAGATTATTTCCATCTTCACGAAGAAGCATAGAATACCTGATCTGGTGCAACAAACATGGGACTCCTGCTGCCTTCAAAAGTGAAAATGCTTTGCGTGCCACTTCAACAGGATATTTAGAGATCCCTGCATAGAGTGCTTTCCCTGATTTAACAGCATGAATCAAAGCACCAACAGTTTCCTCTATCGGCGTATTGGGATCGTATCTGTGAGAATAATAGATATCCACATAATCCAGTTTCATCCGTTTCAGACTCTGATCCAGGCTGGCGAGCATACTTTTGCGTGATCCCCATTCACCATAAGGGCCGGGCCACATCAAATGTCCTGCCTTAGTAGAGATGAAGAGTTCATCACGGTGGCTCATTAAATCCTGTTGCATTATTCTTCCAAAAGTTTCTTCGGCAGATCCGGCAGGGGGGCCATAATTATTGGCAAGGTCCATAGAACAGATGCCATTGTCAAAGGCTGTTAATAACATCTGTCGAGAGTTGTCATAACGATCGACATCACCAAAGTTATGCCATAAGCCCAATGACAATGAAGAGAGTAATACTCCGCTGTTCCCTGAACGGCGATAGGACATTGTGTTGTAACGGCCAGGATTGGCTGTATAATGATCACTCATAATAATGAATTTTTACAATAAATATCTTGCAACGATTGGCATCCTTCGTCCGGAGCCAAAAGCCTTATATGAAACACGCAATATAGGAGGCGTTTGCTGACGCTTCCATTCATTGCTATTTACCATCCGAAGCACCCTGTTTACAATAGCTTCATCAAAACCTGCTTTTACAATATCGGAAGGACCTTTTCTTTTTTCGATATACAAAAACAGGATCTTGTCGAGCAGATCATAATCCGGAAGTGAGTCTGAATCTTTTTGATCGGGGCGCAACTCCGCAGAAGGGGGTTTGGTGATAGAATTCACCGGTATGATTTCCATGTGCCGGTTGATATAATTTGCCAGCCCGAAGACATCAGTCTTATACACGTCGCCAAGAACGGAAATACCTCCGCACATGTCACCATATAATGTGCCATAACCAACTGCAGCCTCGCTTTTGTTCGAAGTATTAAGCAATATGTATCCCAGCTTATTGGCCATCCCCATTAACAACACTGCACGGGTACGGGCTTGAATATTTTCTTCGGCCAGACCAAAGGGGATATTTTCAAATACCGGCTCAAGAGATTCTTCAAAAGCTGCAAAGGCCCTGTCGATTGAAATCTGATCATACCTGCATCCAAGATTTTCGGCTAAAGCAATCGCATCTGTTATGGAGTGATCTGATGAATATCTTGAAGGCAAAAGTACCGGGCGAACATTATCTTTTCCCAATGCCTGGGCAGCCAATGCCAAAGTAACGGCTGAATCTATACCACCCGATAAACCAAGTATCGCTTTAGAAAAGTTTAACTTCTTGAAGTAATCACGGATTCCCATTACCAGGGCATCGTGTATCAATTCAATTTTATTTGGTTCTGTTGCAGGATTCACTTTTGAAAGCGTCTCCAGTTGTGACATATCCACAATTTTGAAATCCTCTTCAAAGAATAAACACTGCTCCCTGATAGCTCCATTCGCATCAACAACAACTGATCCGCCATCAAATAACAATTCAGTCTGAGCACCGACATGATTCACATAAACCAATGGTATTTTGTATTTCTGTGTATTTCTTTCCAAAATAACATTGCGTTCAGTCAATTGATTGTAATTGAATGGAGATGCAGAAATATTTATCATCAGGTCAGGCTTCATAGGAGCCAGTTCATCCATTGGAGAAATAATGTAAAGAGGGTCATCACTGATATTCCAAATGTCCTCACAAATAGTCAATGCAATTTTCAACCCTTGAAATTCAATAATATTAAATGATCTGTTGGGTTCAAAATAGCGGTATTCGTCAAAAATATCGTAATTGGGTAACAGCGTTTTGTTTACGATTGCTTTTATCTTTCCATCTTCAAGAAAATATGCAGAGTTGAATAATGGCTTTCCTTTGGGCGCATTATTAACAGAAGGAGCTCCAACAATAGCAGCAATATCTATGCATTCTGCAGCGATAATATCAATCTGCCTGTTGCTTCGAAGAATAAAGTCATCAAATTCCAGAAAATCACGGGGGGGATATCCACACACAGATAATTCCGAGAAGACAACAAGATCGGCCTTTTGTAACCGGGCCTTCCTGATGCATTCTATTATTTTGAGCGTATTGCCTTCAAAATTGCCAATAAGGTAATTAACTTGTGCAAGAGCAATCTTCATGTTTACAGCTATTCAGTAAAAAAACGAATCAGAAAAAAAGACCGATATTTAATTCCACAAAGTTAGATATCACTTTCGGATCACTGGTATTATAAGGTCCTTTTTTTAGAACATCTGTAAATCCATTGTTAAAGTTCAGTCCTCCAAATAGTTTCAAATTATCCTGCAACGTATACTGCGCTCCAATGCCTATCAGCAAACTTTCACGGATAAATGCAGTAGTATTATCGCTGTTTTTATCCTCGGGTGCAATATAAGGTTGGCTTGATGAAGGAGGAAGCTGGAAAGACCTCTGTACTCTTGAGTTTAAACGAAATGATGAACCCAGACCTATTTGTCCGTAAAACAACACCCCGTCTACTTCATTGGTTTTAATTTTAAGCATTACAGGAAGTTCAAGATACTTCAATGAATATCTTTCTTTAATCAACACGGGAATGCTTTGATAAACACCGGCATAATCAACCTTCCCGCCAGCAAAATTGATATTAAATCCTGTTATAAAAGCATAATTTGTCTGGACAGGGATCTCGCACAATGCACCCCAGGAAAAACCAATTATGGATCCATCGGGACTTACAGCATCAGAATTTGATTTCAACCAGCTCAAATTGGGGCCCATTCGGAACGTAAAATTGAAGGGCTTTTTAACTTCCTGAGCCTTTAGTGTTGATGCAAACAAGATCAACACTAAAATAATAATTGTATTTTTTTTCATAGTATTTCTATTATACATCAATGAATAAGCAAAAAACAGGCCTAAAAAAAAGAGTGATTATTTGTCATATTTTAAGCAAAAATACAAAAGACTTCTGATACATATTGAATATTCAACAAATTTGCATGATCTTTGTTGCTAAGTTGGTTAATTAAACCTATAAAAAATAAACTCATGAAAAAATTACTTTTGGTTCTTGTAGCAATGTGTATTGTTGCAATTTCAAATGCACAGATCCCCGGCTTCTCTATTGGCCCTAAGATTGGAGTAAATCTATCGCAGGTCACCTCCAATGTATCAACAATTACAGATCAGATGAAAGCAGGATATGATTTCGGTGCCTTTATGCGTTTAGGAGGTAAGTGTTATTTTCAACCCGAACTACTATATTCTACCAGTGGAGTAAAGTTTTCGGGCGCACCTTCCGGTAGCGCTACTGAAATGAACTTAAAGAGTATTAACGTTCCGCTAATGTTTGGCGCTCGCCTGTTAAATCTCAAAATAGTCAATGTACGGGTCCTTGGAGGACCAATAGCATCTTTCCTCGTCAACAAGAAAGTGGATTATAATGGCACAATGGACCAAACCAAAGAGGTTTCAATGAAGAATGCAAAATGGGGTGTCCAATTTGGGGCAGGTGTAGATGTATTGATGTTTACATTGGATGTTCGTTACAATTATGATTTGAATAAACAGATGTCACAACAAGCAAATGAATTTGAATGGAATAAACAAGCAGTAAATGTATCACTGGGTTGGAAATTCTTTTAAATAGCAAACTTGTCTTTAAAAGCCGGAGGAATTCCTCCGGCTTTTGTCTTTTATATCTTTCTCCGGATACCTTCAAATTGTAGCGTGTTTAAGATTAATTTTGTCCCTTTTAAAATCGGAACATTTCCAATAACAAACTATATACAGATGAAAGGATTGTATTTAATCGCAATTTTAATAATGATCACCGCTTGTCATACTACCGACAAACCCCGTTTTGTAACTACTGTTCCGAAAGTTGAAATCCCAACGATAAAGATCAAACGCTATGATCAGGCTTTATTTGCATTGCCTTTAACGCAGTTCAGGGATAACCTGAAAAAAATCGCACCTTCCTATCCCCTCTTTCTGAATATCAATCTGAATGATCCTTTAATCGTCAACGACCTGCAGAAATTCGCAGCCGACCCTGCCAATCGTAGTCTGAATAAGGAAGTTCAGCGAAAATACAGCAATCTCTCATTTCTTGAAACCGGACTGACGGATGCCTTTACCCGTTGTGCCTCTTATTTCAAAGGGTGTCATGCTCCATATGTGTACACCTTCGTCTCTGGGATAGATTATCAGTTTCCCATTCGTTACGATGGTGACAACATGGCTATCGGAATAGATCTCTTTTTGGGAGGCGACTTTGCACCCTACAAAAGAATTCAGATTCCAAATTACATGACACGGCGCATGACTAAGGAAAAAATCTTACCCACCTGCATGGCAGAAGTAGGTAAATTCTTACTGTCGTCGCAGAAACCCGGGAATACATTGTTAGATAGAATGATCATGGAAGGGAAGATTCTACTCCTTCAGGATGCCACATTGCCCGATATTGCAGATAATATTAAAATCGGTTTTACACCTGATCAGTTAAAATGGTGTAATGAGTATGCCGGGGATGTTTGGAAATTTATGATCGAACGCCAATTGCTCTATTCGACAAATCCTGAAGAGACCCAAAAGTTTATGAATGATGGTCCCTTTACCCTTTCGTTTGGCAAAGACTCCCCTTCCCGAATTGGGGTATGGATGGGTTGGCAGATTGTCCGGAAATACATGAAGGAAAACAAAACAGTCACTCTCGAGGAGTTGTTTAAGAACATGGATAGCCAGTCTATCTTAGAGAAATCAGGATACAAACCGCAGAATTAAATATTTCGTATCTCCATGCAAAAATAAATGTAAAAAAAAGCCTAAAAATTCGTACCTTGCATCATATCAATAAACAATGACCTATGCTGGTAAAGACATATGGCAGTACAATTGTCGGTATAAATGCCATTACGATTACAATAGAGGTAAACATAGACATCGGAATCGCTTTTTTTCTGGTAGGGTTACCGGATAATGCCGTCAAGGAAAGTCAGCAGCGGATAGAAGCTGCACTCAGAAACAACGGATACAAAATACCCAAAAAGAAAGTCACCATCAACATGGCTCCTGCCGACTTGCGCAAGGAAGGCTCTGCCTACGACCTGACCCTTGCCATCGGGATTCTGGCAGCCTCTGAGCAGATTGAAGCCGTTAAAGTAGGTGATTATATCATCATGGGCGAACTGTCATTAGACGGAAGCCTGCAGCCCATCAAAGGAGTATTGCCTATCGCCATAGAAGCAAAGAAGAGTGGGTTCAAAGGATTTATACTTCCCGAACAAAATGCACGGGAGGCAGCTATCGTCAGTGGACTTACCATTTATGGAGTCAACAATATCAGCCAGGTCATTGATTTCTTCAATGGAAGACTGTCTCTCACCCCAACCGAAATAGATACCCGGGATGAGTTTTACAACAAGATCAATGAATTTGAATTTGACTTCAGTGATGTCAAGGGACAGGAAAACATCAAACGGGCACTTGAAATAGCAGCTGCCGGTGGACACAACATTATTCTTATTGGCCCTCCGGGATCCGGAAAGTCGATGTTGGCAAAACGCCTTCCCTCTATCCTACCCCCACTCAACCTTTACGAGGCGCTTGAAACCACTAAGATTCATTCTGTCGCCGGTAAATTAAAACGTGATGATGCGCTTCTCCCTGTTCGTCCATTCAGAAACCCACACCACACCATCTCAAATATTGCTCTCGTTGGAGGCGGCTCCAATCCTCAGCCGGGGGAAATTTCTTTGGCTCATAATGGCGTATTGTTTCTGGATGAGTTACCCGAATTTCAACGGTCGGTGCTGGAAGTTTTGCGCCAACCTTTGGAAGATCGGGTTGTTACCATCAGCAGGGCAAAGAATACGGTAGAATACCCGGCAAGCTTTATGCTGGTTGCAGCCATGAATCCATGCCCATGCGGGTATTACAATCATCCCGAAGTTGCCTGTGTATGTATGCCGGGAACTGTGCAGAAATATCTCAACAAAATATCCGGTCCTTTGCTCGACCGGATTGACCTCCACGTTGAAGTTGTTCCGGTTCCATTCAGAGAACTAACCGATAAACGATTGGGAGAACAAAGTGATGCTGTACGCAAGCGGGTAATTGCTGCACGCCAGATCCAGGAACAAAGGTTCAGTGATTCAAAAGGAGTATATTGCAATGCACAGATGACGAGCAAGATGGTCAGGAATATATGTATTCTGAATGACACCGAACTGCTGCTGATAAAGACAGCAATGGAAAGACTCAATCTTTCTGCCAGGGCCTACGACAAAATCCTCAAAGTCTCCCGCACTATTGCAGATCTGGACAACTGCCCCGACATCAGAACCGAGCATATCGCCGAGGCCATCAACTACCGCAACCTTGATCGTGATACTTGGGGAAGTTGAAATTCATTGTTTAAATGCTGAAATATTTAGAAACTGTTTAAAATTCTATTTTCTTTTGCCCGTAGCATTAATGTCAATAGAAATGCATTCCTCCCCTATTTTTTGCCCGTAGGGCTTCAACATTTAAAGTTAATCCCCTACGGGGAAATAATAAATGATGAAGATCTCTCTATTGATATTTATGTCCTACGGACAAATTTAAACAGTTCCTTACATTCAGAGTTCAACAATGGCGCTTAAAAACTATTTTTTATTCGCCTTCTTTTCTCTCTTTTCGGCCTTTTTTTCTTTAGGAGTTTTGAGAGGTTCCTTCTTTTCGGTTTTCTTTGTGTCCATAGATTTTGCCATAATAACTGATTTTAAAAGTTCGTATTTCTAATAAAAATAATTCCTCTGTAAAGTTATATTTTTTTTAACCACTCCTGAAGATAAACATTCACAAATTAGTATTGAACCAAAAAAAATTGCTGAATATCCAATAACTATCTGTGCACAGTAAGTAGTAGAAACTGTTTAAATTTAGTTTCTGTTTATTCGTTGGACATGCTAAACCCTGCTAACACTGCCTATTTGCATCACGTAGAGACGCAATATTTTGCGTCTCTACAACAGAAAAACCGCTTCCGCCCGTTCTTGAACTCCAATTGGAGAAAATTTAAACAGTTTCTAAATATTTTCTTACTATAATCCATTCGTTATCAGCGAGGAGATTTTTTATTATAAATCAAGCGTGATCATCAAATTCTCTTTTACCCTTTCAATCAAATCAGTCGGTAAATCTCCAACTTTCTTAAGCAATCTCTTATTATCAATGGCCCGAATTTGATCTATCATAATATCACATTCTTGTTATAAATTAGCGATCCCTTTTTTCAGGTGTATCCTTAAAATCTTTGCATCCTTTTTAACATTTGTCGTAATTGGACAAACAATCGTTGAAGGGTGAGATATTTTATTGAGCAAGTTTGTTTGAACCACCATTACAGGTCTTGTTTTACCGGGTTCTGTTCCAATTTGAGGGTTTAAATCAGCAACCCATATTTCAAATTGCTTAATTGTCATAATCTATCTCCTCAAAATCTTTAAGGACAGACATTGATTCCTCTTTAATCAAATCAGACTCGATCTTGAGTCTATCCTCAAGAATTGCCCGGCTTTGAACTTTGTTATAATATTCAAGCGCCTCGTTAATATATCTATTACGGGATTTTTTTATTTGTGACAGAATCTTTTCAGTTTCCTCAAATAAAGCATCATCAATTTTTAAAGATACTCCTTTCATGATATGAACATTTTATATCATAAAAGTATATCATTTTGGTATATAAATCAAGTTAAGAATAGAACCGCTTATGAGTTTTAAGAATCAAAAGATCAAAGGTTTTTGTTGTTTAAAATGGAGTATAAGATCAACGAATAAAGATTACAAAAAAGCAACATTATTCAACCCGTTCAAAATCGATAAATCCCAATTCTGCATTAACATATTTCAGACGTGCTTTTAGTTTATCCCCCACTCTTAATCCATTAAATCCATCTACAAGTTTTCCTTCAATATGGGGATGATAAAGCCGTATCCAGGTGCCTCTGTCTGAAGCACCACTCACGATGGCATCAAATTCTTCTCCAATCCTGGTTTCCATGAGCATAGCATTAGCTGATTTTTCAACCAACCGTTCTATTTTTCTCACATCATCTTCTGTTATGGTACAATGGTGCGCAATTTGTTCAAGTTGTTCAACCGAGTAAGGCACAGGATTTCCCAGGATTGCCGATTTAAGCAATCGTTGTGTGATTAAGTCAGGATAACGTCTATTGGGGGCCGTTGAATGGGTGTAATCTTTCACTGCCAGACCAAAATGGCCTTCCGGGGTAGAACCGGGGGTCTCCACTACATATTCGCCCGACCCTAAAAGCTTAAGGACACTAAGTGACATATCTTCAAAATGGGTTGGATCATTTTGCTTGACAGATTTCAGGAACTCAGAAAGAGATTTGGAATCAGCATTAGTTGGTAGTACAAATCCATGATCGGAAGCCAGTTCAACGATCCTGTCCCATTGCTTGGGAATCAGGACAACCCTTCGCAACGATGGAAATTTTTTCCCGGCCAGGTACCGGGCAGTAGAACTATTTGAAACAATCATAAAATCCTCAATCAAATCTTTAGCTCTGTTTTTCAGATCGATAGTCATTTCGCGTAAAGCATCACCATCAAAGATCGCCTTGGCTTGATACGTTTCCAATTCTAAAGCACCATGTTCATGACGCAGCTCTTTCATCTTTTGTGCTACACGATCCTGTAACTTAATATTTTCAGCCAATCCTTCAACATTCGCTACTTCTGAAGGGACAGGACCGGTTCCTTCAAGCCACGCAGCCAGACTTCCATATTCGAGTTTAGCATGGTTAAAAACAGTTGCACGATAAACATCAGATTGTTCGACTGCACCTTCATTACCAATTATCATTTCAACAACAATAGCACAACGATCTACACCAAAACGCAAAGAAGTAAGATCGGTTGAAAGCTTCTCAGGCAGCATGGGATATAGCTGGGCAACAGTATAAATCGATGTCGTGTTTTTGTTGGCGTGAGCATCAATATTTGATTGCGCAATCACTAATGCATCCACATCCGCAATAGCAATAAACAGTCGTACCTTATTTTCAGGTAACGCTTCGGCATACGATAATTGATCGAGATCCAGTGAATCAGCATTATCGATGGAACACCAAAGTTTATCACGCAGATCTTTTGCAGTTTCGGGTTTATAAGTAGCCGGATTGGTTATACTTTTTAATTCATCAAGCACAGTATCTGGAAAATCAGGTTCCAGGCCTCTTGCTATCATAGCTTTTCGTGCAATATTTTGTAAAGCGATCCGGTTTGCCATTTTATCCATAAAAACTTTTAAATTAAACTATTAAGCGGGAATAAACTGATAAAGGATACGGTTAATCTACCGGCAATTGCTTCCATATACAAGGGTGCCAAGAAAATACAGTATTCTCCTTATTTTAACTTTCGAATTATAGTAAATATTCCTTATTAAAATTATTTTTTCTTGTTGAGGGCAATTAATAACTGTCTTGCTGTTGCTTCTGAAGATGCCGGATTCTGACCAGTAATTAATAGTCCATCCTCTTTAACATAAGAACTCCAATCAGCTCCTTTGCTATAATTTGCACCTAACTTTTTAAGTTCGTCTTCTAATAGAAATGGAACAACTTCAGTTAATTTTACAGCCTCTTCCTCTGTATTTGAAAAACCTGTAACTTCTTTGCCCTTTATTAAAGGATCACCATTGGATGCTTTAACTTTAATCAAGGCTGATGGTGCATGACAGACAAAAGCAATCGGCTTATTGGATTTATAAAAGTCCTCAATTAAAGTAATAGATATTTCATCTGTTGCAAGATCCCATAATGGACCATGACCTCCCGGATAAAAAACAGCATCATAATCCAACTGATTTATTTCGGTGAGTTTTAACGTATGAGCAACTTTATCAATTAATATGTTATCACTATAAAATCTCCCAGTAGCGGGTGTTTGAGCATCTGCAGTTTCACTTTTAGGATCAACCGGTGGTTGACCTCCTTTTGGAGAGGCTATAGTCAATTCTACTCCTGCATCAGCCATAACATAATAGGGTGCGGCAAATTCTTCTACCCAGAACCCTGTTTTTTCACCTGTGCTTCCCAAATCACTATGGGAAGTTAACACGATTAATACTTTCATAATTATAAATAGTTAGATTTTAACGATCATTTTTCCTTCATTTTTTCCGTCAAAGAGATCAATAAATGCTTGTGGAATATTATCAAACCCTTCAACAATAGTTTCGGCATATGTAAGTTTCCCTTCCTTAAACCAAATAGTTAATTGTTTCATTGCTACATGAAACTTTGCAGAAAAATCGCCAACAATAAACCCGCTCATTGTTGCACTCTTGGTTAACAGAATAGACTGAAGGCGAGGCCCTAAAGATATATTTTTATTATTGTAAAGAGAGATGGCACCACAAACCGGTAGCCGGGCATGTTTGTTAATATTCGCCAAAACAGCATCTGAAATTTCACCACCAACATTGTCAAAATAAATATCAACCCCATTAGGGCAAGCATTTAGAATTGCTTCTCCCAAATTAAGCGTTGTTTTATAATTGATAGCATTGTCAAATTTGAATTTTGATTTAATCAGTTCTGCTTTTTTATCTGAACCCGTTATACCCACAACGTTACAACCCATAATTTTACCGATTTGACCAACTACACTTCCCGCCGCTCCGGCAGCTCCTGAGACTACAATTGTTTCACCCGCCTTTGGTTTTCCAATTTCAGTTAATCCTAAATAAGCTGTAAGGCCTGTCATTCCTAAAATCCCTAAACAGGGCGTTAATTCAGAAATATTTGCATCTAATTTATTCAAACCCAAACCATTTGATAACTGATATTCTGCCCAGTCTAAGTTCCCGGAAATAAAATCTCCTTTTTTAAATTTTGAATGAGTAGAGTCAATAACTTCGGCTATAATACCTGAATTTATAGGTTTTCCTATCTCAAATGAAGGGACATACGATTTAGAGTCATTCATCCTACCACGCAAATATGGATCAACTGAAACATATAACGTTTTCAATAAAATATCCCCAACTGTAGGAACAGGAATTGCAGCATTGGTAAACTTAAAATCCTCTAATGTTGGTTTACCATCAGGCCTTTTATTTAACAAAATTACTTTATTCATGTTTTTTAAAATTTTTGATAGATGTATTGAATGCTATTCTAACTGTTTCTGATTAAAAGCAAAAGTTGCTGAAAGTTATTGTTATCATTTTAAATCGACTGTAGCCGGTATTTTTTTAGTCATATTTCTAATTTCAATCATAATGGCATATATTGATATGCTTATAATCGAAGCAAAGAAGCACCAAACCGAAACAACATAGTGGTCGTAAAATATGGCAGTAATAAGGTAAGAAATGAACATGCTTACACCAAACATCCACATTCTTTTAATGTGCGAGAAAAAAGGAGGCGCAACTGTTGCGATAAGATAAAATATTCCACCATACCTTCCCAGAAGATTAGGATACTCAACCTTGTATGTCACATGATAGCCAACAATTGTAGCATGAACAGGGTAATTTACAAGACAATATGCAAAATAAAAAGCGACGATCATACCCATTCCAACCAATACTTTTTGAAACCTTTTTCGTTTGCTTTCCTTCTCGAGCATTAATATTGCAATAGGGACCCATAATGGCCAAAAAAACTGTGCAAAGAACAAGAAGACGTAGGTCATAACTTGTGACAACGAGGTATAAGCCGGATTTGGCAGTGTTACCCATAAAACGCCTTCTGCAATTTGCTGAACAGCAAAAAGCAAAGGGATACTTGCGAAAAGAATTTGTGATGGGTGTTTTATTTTTGTCATTGATGCGACACCAATAACCGAAAGAACAACACCAGCTCCAAAGCTAGCAGTAGCAGAAAAACACATGTTTATTGTTTTAAATAAATGAGACTAATTTTAGCTTTTGAGAGTTTTTTTCATCTCTTCGTACTCTACAGTGTTGATTTCACCGGAAGCGAATCGCTTCTTTAAAATATCAAGTGGAGAATCCTTTTTCATTCGCTGCCCCGGAATCTTGTAAGGTGTCGCGAAAATCCAAAAAAGCAAAACAGCCCAAATGAGCCACCATATTAAGTTCATTCCCCCAAAAATAAAATCATTGTTATCCATAGTTATAGTTTACAAAGTGAATTCAGTTTAAATTTTCTTTTCGAATTGTTTATATCTACTGTCCTTCTTTCCCGGATTATTTCTCCTTTGAAATGAATAATACAAAAGAATTAATACAGTACAAAAATGACAACTTCCTGATTAATATAAGTTACACAATTTCGAAAATTAATTACATGATTCACACATTCTCTCACAACTTGTTACAGGGAAGAATAAAAAATTATTCCCTGTAACAAGTTTAATAAGTAATAAGCATTAAACAATGTCGTATTTCATTATTAGCTTGCTTCCTTATTCATTAAAAAGATTTAGAAGTTGTTTAAAAATATTATTTCTTTTGCCCGTAGGGCATATATGTCAATAGAAATAAGTATCTGCCCTCTTTTTGCCCGTAGGGAATCAACCTTTAATGTTAATCCCCTACGAGGAAAAGATTGATAATGTGAATGTTTCTATTGATATTTATCCCCTACGGGGAAATTAAAACAGTTTCTTGGTAATGGGAATACAACAATAAATTATTTCCACTACTTAAGTGCTTTTTCAATTTCAGACTTTGGTGTTTTTTGAGTTTTCTTTTGAAAACCATTTGCCAGTACAATCAGTTTTCCCTCATCAAAGAAGCAAAATATCCTAAAAATATCACTCACAACCTGAACCAGTTTTCTCAAATCCCTGTTTATTAATAGTGCTTATGTAGAATTATAGTTTAGATAATACTCAAAACACATCATAGACGATCATGCTTCCTGAAGAAAAGTGCAAATATCTATCTGGTCCTGACTTGATACAATACTCAATACCAATACACTGCAAAACAGTATCATTTTCACTCAAAACCGTCCCCTCCGGAAAAGCAGTCCTCAACGCGGTATTCAGTGGAGTATTGAGCATTATATAATCAGAGTAAGTAATAGCTTCTGATATGTTTGTCGGGCTAATTTTCTCATATCTCCGATTTGATTCATTGTAATGATAATCAGAAAAAACGCAAAGATAATTTACTACCCGGTAATATTGTGCGCTTTTGGGGACAAATTCAGGATCAGGATTAAGCCCTGTAATCGTGATAGTTGCCTCAGTACGTGACTCCGAATGACTATTTCTGATACTTCTTTTGAGCAGAAAATCGATCTTTCTTTTTTCATGAAGGGTCAACGATTTCAGAATTGGCTTGTTGGCCGAGAAAAAAACTCCCCTTTTTCCATGCTCCCCTTCACCATCTTTCAGATTGATCATCTTCACAATAGCCGTCAACCTTCCTGTGAAATGAGTGTCAGTATGCTTACCCCACAACATGCTCATTTCATGATGAATGCCCTTTACGACCACCCCGCACCCTTTGAATTCCGACATGTTTAGCCTGGTTCTTACAAAGGCACGGTTGTTCATGATCAGGTCACGGTTGGCGCCACCCTTCTCGCCGGCATAGGTCTTTTTGTCTTTTTTGTTTCTCCATTGACGGATGCTTTTAAAGCTTCCTCTGTACTTGATATTACCTGTTTGATAAGCCATGATACATTGATTTAATGATGTTATAATTTATTCCGTAAAATATCCCACAATAGCCATCGTACCACTTTGTGGCAAGGTAGTATATTGCCCCTGTTTCATCGATACAGCGAATTCAATGCCTAGCGACGCGAGCACCGTTGTTCCGGGAACAGAGAATGCCGGTTCATCAAAAGAAGCCTCCAAAATGACATCTCCGGCGGCGTTTGTTTTGGCAATCCACTCCCCTGTAATGCATTTCGAGAGAAGTTCCAGATCGCTAACCACCGGCTCATATTTTTTAGTCACCGGATTCCAGACCACTTCTGAAACCTGAGATATGTTCAGAAAAAACCTGACAGCAACATACTTTGTAACCCTTCTGATATCCCGCGAAGGGACAAAATCAGGAATGGTCAGCGTTACAGTTTTATTGTCGGCAGAAAAGGAGATTTGATAAATTTCGCGCATGACACTGGCAAACGATAGGTCCTTGTTGAAGTCTATCTCCAGAAGTGCGCCGGGATCTCTATTCGCTGCTATTCCACGTAGCCCGAACTCTTCAGTTTCGTCCAGCGCCTGGATGGGTTTTCCGGCTGCCACGATATTATTGAAAGCACGCGAATGCATCAGGTGCCGGATATCAAAAAGACCCAGTTTGAGCAGTGATGCCCATTTGCTGCGCCCACCCATTTCGATGGCACGTTTTTGCGCAGGTTCATAGTTTGGATTGGACCAGAATTCTTCAGAGGTGGGGCCACCTGTCTCTCCATCAATTTGTTTACCGGTTGATGGGTCGAAATATGAACGGAAGTTTCCCAAACTGCCGTCAAAGTTTAAAGGCCCTTTATGTCTTGCCATAACTTTGAAATTTTGATTGTTTAAAAACGCGTAAATGTACTCTTTTCCAAAGCGATAGTCAAGCATTATACAGGCGACAAATGACGACAAAACGCGACATTATGCGACATTATAAAAAAATATTGTTATTGTTTTGTTAAAAGAGCAAAAAGGTAAAAAATCGACCCTAAAAGTGCATTAAAAAAAATCTGAAATGAACTTGAAAAGAACCTTTTTGGACCACTTTTCGACCCTCGAACGATCATTTTTCGTTAATTCTCGGAACACCCAGAGTTCACCGGTAAACCAGGGGTAATTGAGGGGTAAATCACTTGTAGGCGTCTCGCACGTGTCTCGCAGGTGTCTCGCACATGTCTCGCACATGTCTCGCTCTAATATGTGCGAGACACCTGCGAGACACCTGCGAAATAGGTGCGAGACACGTGCGAGACAGTTAGAAGTCATCTACCAATGGGCTACCCCTGGTTTACAAGTGATCCCTGGATGTTCCGAGAATTAACGAAAAATGGTCAAAGAATAATCGAAAAATGATGTATTTATTTTAACTTTGAAATAAAAAAGATGGCTCAAAATATTTATCAAATACAGATTTCTTTAAATGGATCTACGCCTGAGATCTGGAGACGAATTCAATTAAAATCAGATACATTACTTCCTGATCTGCACAATATTATTCAAACAACAATGGGTTGGGATGATTCGCACCTTCACCAGTTTATTAAAAACAAGGAGTTTTATGGTGATCCCTCAGTGGATGAAGATTTTGATACGATTGATTATCGTAAGATTAAACTCTCAGCAATGCTGAAGAAAGAAAAAGAAAAATTTATGTATGAATATGATTTTGGAGACGGCTGGATACATACTATTTTATTAGAGAAAATATTGCCCGTTGATTCAAAAACAAAATACCCGGTCTGCATTGCAGGTGAGATGCATTGTCCTCCGGAAGATTGTGGCGGTGTTTGGGGGTATTCAGACTTGTTAGAAATATTAAAAGACCCTAAACATGAAGAATATGGAAACATTATTGAATGGTTAGGTGATGATTTCGATCCGAATGAATTTAATATTGAATTGATTAATGCTTTTTTAACGGGATGTAGTTTTTGATATACCGGGTTATTTTGGAAATATGAATAATTTGAATGGAAATGGTTCCTGACCTTAATACCACCCTTAACCGACATTACAAGTCATTATAAATAAAAGAATTATGAGTAACCTTGGATTTCCGTTCCGCCCCTATCATCCGGGCGAATTGTTAAAGGAAGAATTGGAGTGTCGCCATTTGTCGCAAAGGAGGTTGGCGTTGAAACTCGGGCTTTCCTACTCCATGCTGAATGAAATTCTAAACGGGAAACGAACCGTCACAACGGATTTTGCGTTGCTTATGGAGGCTGCCCTTGGCGTCAGTTCCGATTTGTTGCTGCGAATGCAAGTGAGTTACAACATTCAAACCGCCAGGCAAGACAAGACTCTGTCAAAACGCCTTGCCGAGGTACGTAAAATTTGTGCCGTTTTGTAATAGCACTGCTGTACAATTAATTCCACCAACATCCACACAGGGTTTTAAACAGCAGCCTTTTCCTCAATTGATTGGTCTTGTAGTATTTCAATATACCAAGATAGGAAATCATGCTGCACAAATAAATGGTGACAGACCCCATTTCTCACAAATTTTTGATTACTTTTGTATTATGACCCATGCTGATATCATCGCTCAAATAAACTTTTCATTGCAACATTTAAATGTGAGCAAGGTTATTTTATTTGGTTCATACGCAAAAGGGACACAAACTGACGATAGCGATATTGATTTATTGGTAGTCACCGATGACAATTTTGTCTTTGAATCTTTTGCTCAAAAGATGGCAGTCAAGTTAAAAATATCCAAGGCGCTTAATTCCTTAAGAAAACATGCTGATATCGATCTGATAGTTCATACAAAACCTATGTATGAAAAGTTCCTTTTACTAAACAGTGGTTTTAAAAAAGAAATACTTAGTTCAGGTTCTGTTATTTATGAAGCAAACAACTAAAGATTAGTTATAGATTGCCGAAGATGATCTTCTGGCTGCTAAAAAGCTTTCACAGGAAGAACGCCTATCAAACCTGGTCGCTTTTCATTGCCAGCAATGTGTAGAAAAATGCTTCGAAGCTCTTATCGAAGAACATGATAAGCCATTCATAAAATCACATGATCTATTGAGGCTTCAACAAAATTCAAATATTCCATTCTCTGAAGAAGAATTTATCCTTCTTCAGATGATCAATGAGGTTTATATTGATTCCCGTTATCCGGGCGACTTAGGACTTCTTCCACATGGAAAACCAACAATATCAGATATAGAAGCATTTATCCAATTTTGTGAAACCTTAATGGATAGGTTAAAGATTCTGTTAGAATAAGTTTTTTTTGTAAATAAATGGGTCCTGATCCCATTAAGCTTCAGTTTACACTTGCTCAATTGTTCCATTTTGGATAAAAACATATATTCCAATTGTTTTGTATGGGATCTACAGCCATTACTTAGATTATTTATAAGTAAATTTCAAATTTGCCTTTTGTGATAGTAACTTTGTAAAGAATAAAACACCGTTGTATTATGCCTACTCTGATCGTCCATCCTGATAGCAAAGAAAAGTTAACCATTATAAAAGCTTTTTTGAAAGCCATGAAAATTTCTTTTGTTGAGGAAAAGCCTCCTTATAGCTCTGATTTTGTGGCTAAAATACGTCAGGGTGATGAAGACATTAAAGCAGGTCGAACTAAAAAAATCATCCTTGATGAAATATGCAAATAGAACTTACTTTCAGAACAGAAGCAGACTTAGCATATTGGAATTAATGTTGTCATGAAATTAAATTAGTTTGGTCACTATTTCTTTTAAAATACGTTTTTAATTATGGCGAATATGCCATAATTAAACCCATCGAATTCGATGGGTTTAATTAGTAATAAAGATCCGGTTTTAAGGAAATAAGAATAAAACAGTATCAGAGGTCCAGTAAAAACTGTGGAGAAAACTGTGGAGAAAATGTGATCAGGAGTAATTTTTGACTGAAACCAATTAACACTGGCAGGGTTATTAAGACAGTTTATGTGTAACGAAATCTCTAATAATACTCACATTTTCTATTGCTTTAATCATGTGATAATTTTCTATTTCCAATAAGTTAGGATATCTTACTTCAGAAGCATAAATGGTCAAGTCGCTACATTGGTTTATAATTGTTTCAAAGTCTGGATCGAAAGTAGAACATGTTTCACAAAGAACTACTAAATCGTGTGTTTTCTGTAATCGTCCTTTATTTGAAGCAATATATCCTTTTAACAACTTTTCAGCACATTGTTGGCAATGATAGCATACTATCTCATATTTTGGTTTCAATTGTGCCGAAAGGATTGTAACTGCTTCAAAATCATTTTCAGCATATTCAAACCAGGAGAAACCGTCACTTTTCTTATCCATATATTTTTTGCCCTTCTGTTGCAATTATATGTTCAAATGTAGTCTGATTGTCTTTTCGGCTTTCGAAGTCAATACTATCGCAAACTAAAATATCAACCGGCATAAATATTTTCTTTAAAAGTAAACGGCGGGCTTGTTGGGTGATTTCTATTTTCTTTTTCCCGGTAAGGTCTGCAACTACAAAAATATCAATATCACTCTCCTTATTCGCAGTATTTGAAGCATACGATCCGAAAAGATATACCTGCTTAGCATCAATGCCTGAAACAAGGATTGATGATATTTGATCTACGACCTTTTTTACTTTCTTATTCATTTGATTACAAAAATAATAAAAATTGATCTGATTATTGGAAATAACCATTGTCATCTCAAAATGTTGAAACGTTCTAACTTCATTTATTTTTAGTGAAGAGATTTATTACCCCGATTTTAAACACCCCGAATTCGAAGGAATTAAAAATAAGCTGAACTTAATGAAGACTGAACCCATTCTCCTTTCGAAACAAATCTATAATCCGGAGACTTAATGGGGTCAGGAATCATTATTTTAAATAAATAGGCTGGTACCATTTATTTTTCCCCTTTTCCTGATCATTATTTAGTTAGCTTATAATCATTAATCAACAGACCGGGTGAAAGATTTAGTCGTTTTGTTAATTTGCGTATCATCTCAACAGTCAATTTTCTTTTTCGATTCAATATCTCAGAAACTCTGCTCTTCCCTCCAATCTCATTTACTAAGTCGATCTGCTTCAATTGCATCTCTTCCATTCTTATCTTTATTGCTTCAATTGGGTCAGGGGTTTCTATTGGATAATTCTTTTTTTCATAATCATCGATCATCAATCCAAGTAAATCAGCTTCATCACTTTCTGGTGTTCCAACTACTGCATCAAAAATGATTTCGAGCCTTTTTAAAGCCTTTTGATAATCCACATTTGACTTAATTGGGTTTATATTCATGGTCGTAATTTTTAAATTGTATTAGCATCAACCTGATCATATTCAAAATGTGTTCCTATAAATCGAATGAAAATCCATTGTTTTTCAAAATTGAATTTTGCAACCAATCGAAATGTATTTCCTCTAATGTTGAATACGATCCTGTTGTTTTTTAGTATACTGGCATTTGCATAAGATTGTTTTACATCATTTGGCGACTTCCAATCTGAATTTAAAGCTGTCAAATACCAGGTCTTTAAATACAGCTCAGAATCCGGATGCACTTCCCAGAATTCTCTTAATGTACTCTTTGCAAATATTCTCTCCATAGAAGTGAAATCTGAATGCAAAGATACATCATAAATTCTCGATTTGGGAACTTTCCTTCAATAAAAAAGTTTGAGATATAAAATAGATCAGGTAATAATGGAGTCAGCATCTTTTGTTCATATATACACAGAAACTGTTTAAATTTTATCTTTTCTTTTGCCCGTTGGGCATTTACATTAAAGGTTGATCCCCTACGGGGAAAAGATATATAATGTGAATGTTTCTATTGATATTTATCCCCTACGGGGAAAAGATTTATTATGCGAATGTTTCTATTGATATTTATCCCCTACGGGGAAAAAATATATTATGTGAATGTTTCTATTGATATTTATCCCCTACGGGGAAAAGATTTATTATGTGAATGTTTCTATTGATATTTATCCCCTACGGGAAAATTTAAACAGTTTCTAAAAGAGGCCACCCTTTTGGGATGGCCTCTTTCATTTATTAAGAATTGTAATCTTTATTTTCGGGATTCGATCAGAATTTCAAGAATCTTCATTGCGCATTCGGGGATCTTGGAACCGGGACCAAAGATGGCAACGGCGCCTGCCTTGTAAAGGAATTCATAATCCTGGTGAGGAATTACTCCACCTACAATGACCATGATGTCTTCGCGACCAAGCTTTTTCAGTTCTTCAATGACTTGTGGAACGAGTGTTTTATGACCTGCAGCAAGACTTGAAACGCCCAGTACATGTACATCGTTTTCAACGGCCTGTCGGGCAGCTTCTGCCGGGGTCTGGAACAGTGGTCCCATATCGACATCGAAGCCTAAATCGGCATAACCGGTTGCAACAACCTTGGCGCCACGATCATGTCCATCCTGACCCATCTTGGCAATCATGATCCGGGGACGACGTCCATCAAGCTCAGCAAACTGATCTGCCATGGCAGCAGCTGCTTTGAATGATTCATTATCGCTTGACTCGGCAGAATAAACTCCAGAAATTGAACGTATCACAGCTTTATACCTCCCATATATTTTTTCGAGCGCTGAACTGATTTCACCAAGTGAAGCACGTTTGCGGGCAGCATCGATGGCCAGTTCCAACAGGTTTCCATTTCCTGTCGAAGCAGCTTCCGTCAATGCATCCAGCGCCTTAACCACCTCTTCGTTGTTGCGTTCGGCTCTTAATTTTTGTAAACGGATGATCTGAGAATCACGGACAGCAGTATTGTCGACTTCAAGGGTCTCGATTGGATCTTCCTTGGCCAGACGATATTTGTTGATCCCAACGATAGTGTCTTTGCTGGCATCTATCCTAGCCTGGCGACGGGCCGAAGCCTCTTCGATACGCATCTTGGGTAATCCTGTTTCGATAGCCTTTGCCATTCCGCCAAGGGCTTCGACTTCTTCGATCAATGTCCAGGCCTTGTGCGCAAGTTCGTGCGTCAAAGACTCGATATAGTATGAACCTGCCCATGGATCGACAACGCGGTTGACGTTGGTTTCTTCCTGTAGATAAATCTGTGTGTTTCGTGCAATGCGAGCAGAGAAATCTGTAGGCAAAGCGATGGCTTCGTCGAGTGCATTGGTGTGTAACGATTGCGTGTGTCCCATTGCTGCGGCAAGTGCCTCAACAGCAGTACGGGTTACATTGTTATATGGATCCTGCTCGGTGAGACTCCAGCCTGAAGTCTGTGAGTGGGTCCTCAATGCCATTGACTTTGGGTCTTTTGGATTAAACTGGCTTACGATCTTAGCCCAGAGCATACGTGCAGCACGCATCTTGGCAATCTCCATAAAATGGTTCATCCCGATTCCCCAAAAGAAAGACAACCGTGGAGCAAAATTATCAACGGCTATTCCGGCCTGGATACCTGTTCGCAGGTATTCAAGACCATCTGCGAGTGTATATGCAAGTTCGATGTCGTTGGTTCCGCCTGCTTCCTGAATATGATATCCGGAGATACTGATCGAGTTGAACTTCTTCATGTTCTTAGAAGTAAACTCAAAAATATCGGCAATAATCTTCATGGAAGGAATGGGTGGATAGATGTAGGTATTGCGCACCATGAACTCTTTCAGAATATCGTTCTGGATTGTTCCGGTCAGCTTATCCATCGAAACGCCCTGTTCTTCGGCAGCCACAATGTAAAAAGCAAGGATCGGAAGAACGGCGCCATTCATGGTCATGGAAACAGACATCTTATCGAGCGGAATCTGATCGAAGAGAATCTTCATATCCAGAATGGAGTCGATGGCAACACCTGCCTTACCAACATCGCCCTGTACACGTTCGTGATCAGAATCATAGCCACGATGGGTAGCAAGGTCGAAAGCAACAGAGAGTCCCTTTTGGCCGGCAGCCAGGTTACGGCGATAGAATGCATTTGACTCCTCGGCTGTTGAGAAACCTGCATACTGACGAACAGTCCATGGTTTCATCACATACATTGTGGAATAAGGTCCACGTAAAAAAGGAGGTAAACCGGCAGCATAACTCAGGTGTTCCATCTTCAGCAAATCTGCCTCGCCATATACCGGCTTGACAGCAATCTGCTCGTTGGTCACCCAATCGGCTGCGATGCCTTTATCTTTTGCCCACTTTTCACTTTCAGTAACGTGATTGTGAGCCTTTATATCTATATTTTTAAAATCAGGACGCATTGTTAAATCTTTTTGGTTTAGTACAATAATGATTCGGATTACTCATCCTCATATTCGTCATCTTCTTCGACAACACCCAGAACGAGTTGCAGATCGCTGAGAAACTCAAGCACATTTGTACGAACATGAATAAAGTCGTCGACACCGGCAACCTTCAGGCTATCAATAAGCTCTTTGGGATACCCGGCAACAACAACCACAATCTGATCATTGACATTCTTGATCTTCTTAGCAATGGCAGGGGCAAAATCGGCATATTCTTCATCGGAACTGCAGATGACCACGACGTTTGCATTTGCTGCCAAGGCTGCTTTTACACCCTCTTCAGCAGTTGCAAATCCCGGATTGTCTATGACCTCAAACCCGGCCACTCCAAAGAAACCGGTACTGAAACTGGCTCTTGCCTTGCGCATTGCAGGGTTACCGATAGTCAGCAGAAAAACTTTAGGACAAGCATTTCCATCATTGACATAAACTTCTGTTGCAAGGCGCAGATCTTCAAAATCTTCGGCACCACGGAACAGGAAGATAGGCTCGTAAGTAGGATCCTTTTCTTCTTCACCTTCAGCTACTTCGTCTTCATAATCCTCTTCATCTTCAATCTGGTCAAGCATCTTTTCATCCACATTTGGATATTGATTCGTTCCAAGGATTGAAGCCTTACGGTTCGCGATGTCTTTGCCCTTGGTAATGGCTACCTTGGCAATTTCATGTTGAATGTAATTTGCTTTGATGGCTTCGATCATACCGCCCTTCTCCTGAACAGCAAGAAATTGTTTCCAGCCTTCGGTGATCAAAGCATTGGTAAGATTTTCGATATAATATGAACCTGCAGCAGGGTCAACGGTTTTATCCAGATAGACCTCTTCTTTCAGGATAACTTGTTGGTTACGTGCAATGCGTTGTGAAAATTCATCAGAATCTTTGTAGGCTACATCGAAAGGCAATGCGGTAATAGAATCAGCACCCGCAATGGCAGCGCTCATAATCTCTGTAGTTGAACGCAAGAGATTTACGTATGAATCATAAATTGTCTTGTTCCAAATAGAAGTGGTGCAATGGATATAAATCTTTTTCGACTCTTCGCTTTGAGGGTTATACTGTTCAATCATGCGGGCCCAAAGATATCTGGCGGCACGGATCTTGGCGATCTCCATGAAGTAATTTGATCCGATACCATAACAAATCGTCATGTGTTTTGAAATCACATCGACAAAGAAACCGGCATCAGTCAGAAACGAAAGATATTCAACGGCAGAATTCAAGCTGAATGCAACCTCCTGAACAGAACTTGCAGCAGCATTGTGCAGGAAGTCTCCATTGATGGTGATAGCTTTAAATCCGGGGAGCTCAACAGAAACCATTGCCAGCAATTCTGCAGCTTGGGCCATATCGAGTTCTTTGGAGTTATAAAAGTCACCGTATAACAGCAAATAGCTGATCGGATCAAAGTCAAGAGACCCTTTTACTTTTGAAGCATCTATACCACTTGCTTTAATTGTCTGGACAAGGATCCTTGCAAATTCAACATAATTGGGTGAAGACAAGAAATGCAAAAAAGTATTTTCCAGATCGATGTCTTTGATCAGGACCGCGAGATCTTTGGCTGTGAGAACTTTTTCTACATTAAATCCAATGGCAGTGGCACCACGTTTCAGGGCATCCACAGCAATTGCATTGGCTTTTGTAACATCGGCTTCATCGATATCCTGCCGTATTTCCCAATGGTTACATTTTGAATGATTTCCTCTTACATAAGGATATTCTCCGGGATTTGATTTCAGGTAGCCCAACGATGAAAGATCTTCTGCCCTGTAATAAGGTTTTAGTTTGATCCCTTCATAGGTCTGGTAAACGAGTTTTTTCTCGTAATCGGCCCCTTTCAAATCCTCCCGGATCTTAGCTTCCCACTCTGCGGTAGTTACTGCGGGAAATTCAGTGAATAACTTTTCGTCTTTCTTTTGATCCATAAGATGATCTTTTATAATATTTAATCCTCACTTTTCTAAAATAAGGAGGTAGTTCGGGTTTAAAAAGCGGTGCAAAGATACTGAATTATTAAAACTTTAACTCTTTTTCACCCCTTGATTATCAGCAAACATACTTCGCTTTAAACCATATCTAGAAACTATTTAAAAATTTTCTTTTCTTTTGCCCTTAGGGCATTAATATCAATAGAAGTGCATTTCTCCCCTCTCTTTTGCCCGCATTAACATTAAAGGTTGTTCCCCTACGGGGAAAAAGATATATTATGTGAATGTTTCTATTGATATTTCTCCCCTACGGGGAAATTTAAACAGTTTCTTATCTATCTTTGAAATCTAATATTTTACTACAGTTCGCTAGAAGCTACTATTACAAATAAACTTTGTGTACATACGGTTGTTTATTATACACCCTTAGATTCATAAAATGAAAAAAATAGTTATTAGTGGAGCAACCGGGTTTGTAGGAACCCATTTATCTGATTTCTTAAGTCAACACGACTATTCAATAGATCGTCTAAACCGTTATGATTTAGCCTTAAGCGACAATGAACTGAGCGAAAGACTGAACGGAGTCTTTGCGGTTATCAATCTTGCCGGAGCGCCTATCATCAAGCGATGGACGCAAGTGTACAAAGAAGAATTGTATACCAGCCGCATCAGGACAACACAGAAGATTGCTAATGCAATCAGGTTGACTACGATTAAACCCGAAGTTTTTATTTCAACATCCGCTGTTGGAATCTATAAAAACAAGACACAGAATACTGAACGTGCTGCTCAATACGATACAGGCTATCTGGCCAAAATATGTAAAGACTGGGAAGCTTCAGCCCTAACGACTCTCAAGATCACCCGAACAGTAATTTTCAGACTTGGGGTAGTGATAAGTCGTGAAGGTGGTGCAATGAAAAATCTGCTCCCGGTTTTCAAAATGGGTCTTGGTGGGCCTATCAGCAATGGAAATCAAGGCTTCCCATGGATTCATCTGGACGATCTGCTACATGCCTATTTGTATATACTCGAACATCCTGAAACTGAAGGGATCTATAATCTGACAGCCCCTGAGATGATAACAAACAATCAATTTACAAAATCGCTGGCTTCAGTAGTCAGGCGACCTGCAATTATTCCGGTATCCCCTTTTATGCTGAAAATGCGTTATGGCGAGGGTGCTATTACATTGACAGAGGGCGCATTTGTAGAACCTTCCAGACTTATCGAATCCGGTTTTGAGTTTCAGTATCCCAAAATAGAGGATGCATTAAAGGAAATTGTAAAGGGATAAAAGAACTATTTAAATTTTTTGGTTATGTTGTAAAATAATGTAGTATTTTACACCTATCTTTATAGACTTGGGATTCTGGAGCCCTGAAAGGGCATGATATATCAGCACAGGGCGAAGCCCTGTGACATGTATACAATAACACATTAGCCCTGTAAGGGTGCAAGAGTATTGAATATCAATTATTTCACCCTTACAGGGCTTGATTATTTGGACACCCCTGTTCACAGGGCTTCACCCTGTGCTGATATATCATGCCCTTTCAGGGCTGAAAATATTCCACATTGACAAACTACAGAACCATTTTTTTCTGATTGTTTATATCATTTTTTTTATATGCAAAATGTGTACTTTTATACACTGATTTTACTCATTCACCACAATCGATTTTAATATGTATCGCGGAAAACTACTCTTTACAATTTCACTTTTGTGTTTCTTTATTTTTGCTAGTGCACAAAAAACAAAAAACACTGAAGATTCTTTAAAACAAATTTCTCTTAAAGAGATTATCATTTCCGGTAACCGGATCAATATTCCATTAAGGTTAAATCCTGCCGCAACAAGTGTTGTTACTATCACAGACCTTCATGCAATGCCCCGATCTATAGCTGCCAATGAAGCATTGATGTTTGTTCCCGGAGTACGTATTGACAACCAGGCCAATGGATCACGTCTGCATATGTCGATTCGTGGACAGGGTATTTTATCAGAAAGAGGATTAAGGGGAATAAAAGTACTGATCGACGGTATTCCTGTTAACGATCCCACCGGATTTGCAGCTGACCTGTATGACGTAGACTGGGAAGCGGTAAAGCAAATTGAAGTATTGAGAGGACCGGCCGCAGCCATATATGGCGGTGGTTCAGCTGCAGGCGTACTCAACATACAAACTTCTGATGGTGGATCTAAACCTTTTGGAGCAAGAATTTCCACAACTGTTGGTTCAAATGGTTTTTATAAATTATTCGGACAGGTTGATGGCAACACTTCAGATTTAAACTATCGTGTCTCCTTTTCTCATTTCCAGGGTGACGGCTATCGTGATCACACTTCTTTCTTTGGCAACAATTTCAGTGAGAAGATGAAATGGAATTCCTCTTCACGATTAAAAATAAGTCAGATTCTTACGGTTAGTCAGTATTTCAATCAAAATGCAGAGGGCCTCAACATTAATCAGGTCAAAGAAAACCCCAAACAATCAAATCCTGATGCAATCCCCTGCAATGAATATCAATATACGATGCGCATCACCAATGGTTTTACCGGGCAATATCTTCTGAGCAAAAATCAGGATATTACCTTTAACGCCTACATGCGCTATACCAAATATACCGAGCCCGGGTCCAGTGCTGTCGAACATCGTTCAATGATTACACCGGGATTTACTTTCCAGTACAATCTTAAACAAACGCTCAACAATTCAGTAAATCATTTCAGTGTCGGAGCGGATATTCAATGGCAATCTATCGATGGCTATAAACTACAGAACATCAAAAATCCTAACCGGACAGAGTCCAGAGGCAGTTTCAGTCAGGCTGTGAATGAAGGTTCGGAAATGCTGGCTAACCAGACTACCAATCAGAGTGGACTTGGAATTTTCATGATCGATCAGCTTGAACTGAATAAGAAATGGAGTATTGTTGCAAGCTTACGATATGACAAAATTCACAATAAGCTGAACGACAAAATGGACATCCCTGTTAAGCTTTCAGGAAGTTCAAACTTTGATAAATTAACAGGGAAAATAGGAACGGCTTATGCCATTAACCCAAATATAAGCCTTTTTGCTAATGTAGGACAGGGCTTTATGCCTCCTGCAACAGAAGAACTCATGAGTAATCCTGTCAGTTTCGGAGGATTCAATATGAGTCTTAAACCGGCTACTTCCACCAGTGAAGAATTAGGTATCAGGGGGAATATCGGAAAGGCCATTTCATATGACCTCACCGGTTTTTACATGAAGACCAAAAATGATTTTTATCGTTACAGAATATTGCCTGCTCGACCTCTTGAAACATTTTATGGAAATGCAGGTTCGAGCGACCGATATGGAATCGAAACATATTTAAACTGGTCTCTGAATGAATCGCTTAATTTAAAAGTAGCTTATACCTGGTCACATTTCAAATACACCTCTCCTGATAGCATCAAGGGAAACTGGCTACCAAACAGTCCTCAACATCAACTTAATCTCGATCTGGGTTATAAGATTTCTGAGAAATTCTCTGTCGGTATAAGCTCTGAAACACAGTCGAAATGGTATATCTACACCGATAAAATTCACCAGGATGTTTCTCAGGATGGTTTTTCATTGCTAAATCTGAGAGCTTCTTATAACTGGAAGATCGGATCTGTAACCGGAGAACTCAATTTCTATGCGAAGAACATTACAGATCAATCGTATATTGCATTTACAGAGCCTGACCCTGATGGAAATTCATACCAACCGGCTTCAAAAAGAGAGTTCTTTGGTGGGGTAAAGATTAATTTCTAATTATTGAACTACTTGTTTATCAACTATCAATAACACCAACAAAAACATGTAGAGACGCAATATTTTGCGTCTCTACTATATAAAAAAAGAGACGCAAAATATTGCGTCTCTACAAATAAATTACAACCGGTATATTACCAATATGCAATAAAAGAAGTTTCTCCTTCGAAATACCGATTGGGATCAACTTTATCGAATACCCTGAAATGAAGTTTGTATTTCTGTTCCTTTTTAAAGACAGCCGGATTACTCATGATCTGAAGAACGATGTTCTTATAATATTCATTCTGATCTATTTTAATTATAGATGATAAATGTTCATTTACAGAAATACATTTCCCATTCAGATTGGTAGAATCTGTAATATACGGAATCTTTGATGTCCCAATCTGGGTTGGGATACTTGCATCTTTAACGAAGACTACCTTGTTCCCGGCCATATCTGAAATGGTTGCACTGACACCGACCAATACCATCAAGGCAGAATCTTTTTGCGTATACACCCTTTCAGCACTATCTCCTGCATAAGGTTTGTATTTTATTTTCTCAGGGTTTTGAACCAGGTTTTTGAATCCCAGTAAATGAAAAAGCTTCAATTCTGCCAGTACCGGAATAGGTTTTAACTTCCTTTCGTTGTAGAAATTCACATAGCCTGCATTAAGGAAATGTGAATAAATGTATGAGCCATTCTTCGCGTTAGTTTGCGACTCTTCTTTCAGATCCCCGATAAATGTTATGTTTGGTCTGCTTCCTCTTCCACAGGATGAAAGTCCCAGGTAAGAGATCAGAAAGAGATACAGGATTATTTTATTTTTCATTTTATTGATAAAATTGACATTTTTATTTTGCAAAGTTAATTCACTTTAGCAAGTTCCTTTTCAAGCAGCGAAACCATCCCATCGAGTTGGGTGATGACGGCCTTGATTGTTTCTGGTTTTGAAAGATCCACACCGGCCTTCTTTAACTGTTCCATAGGATAATCATTTCCTCCCGATTTCAACAACGTGAGGTAACGATCTTTGGCAGTAGCGCGATCTGCATCACTTCCGGTTGTCACATCTTTATAGATCTGGGCCGAAGAAGCAAAACAGGTTGCATATTGATAAACATAATATGGCGAATTATAGAAATGTGGAATACGTGCCCAGATCAGGTTATAAAGTGGTTCGGGAGCATGAGCATCACCATAATAAGCTTTATATAAATCTGCAATGATTCCATTTAACACATCAACCGTAATGGGTTGTCCTTTTTCAACAAGGGTATGTGCCCGCAACTCAAAGTCTGCAAACAACGCCTGCGAATAGAATGTGCCGACAATATTATCAATGGCCTGTGTCAGCAAAGCAATGCGTTCTTTGGGATCTTTTGTCCTTGCAAGCATATAATCCAACATCATCCGTTCATTAAATGTCGAAGCAACTTCAGCAACAAATATGGTGTAATTATGTGTCACAAAAGGTTGGTTTTCGCTTGAAAGTACAGAATGAATTGTATGGCCTAACTCATGCGCCAGTGTAAACACATAATTTAAAGTCTCATTGTAATTGAGCAACATGTAAGGATGAACGCCATATACATTGCTCGAAAAGGCTCCAGTCGTTTTACCTGTGTTTTCATATACATCAAGCCACCCGGCAGAAACTGCTTTCTTCATCTTCTCAACATAGTCTTTTCCCAAAGGCTCTACAGATGCCAAAACCATTTGTTTGGCTTCATCATATGGATAGAGTTTGTTAAAATCAACCAATGGTATTGCTCCATCATAACCATAATATTTTTCCAACTTCAGGGTCTTCGCTCTGAGTTTCATAAAACGTTGCAGCGGTGCTGAATTTTCCCTTACTGTATTGACAAGGTTTTTATATACATCAACCGGAATATTGTTTCCATCCAGAGCAGCCTGTATACATGAAGGATAATTTCTCGATTGTGCTGATGCCCAATCTGACTGACAAATCGCATTATAAATTGAAGCGATGGTGTTTTTCTTTACATCATACGAACCATAATGTGCAAGGAATGCAGTACGGCGATCGGCTTGGTTACGATTAGTTGAAAGAATCTGTTGGTAGGCTCCCGGAGACAGTACAACATCTTTACCGTCAGATAATTTTATTGTTGGGTATTTAACATCAGCCGTTGTAAGCATGGTGTAAATATCTCTAGGTGTATTATTAAGTTGTGAGAAATACGACAAAAGCTGTTCTCTGGGTTCGTCCAGAACATGTTTTTGTTGCCTGTATAAATCCATCAACCCAAATTTATAGATTTTCAAATCGGGAGTCTGTTCGATCCATTGACGCATAGTAGCCTCAGGAATGGTCAGCATTTCAGGATTGATCCATGCTGTAGCAGTTCCAAACTTTGAAAAAAGAATCTGAACCTGCTGTAGTTTTGCACCCATTTCAGTGTTGCTGTTGTCTACATTTTTTTGCAGGCCCGGATATTGATATACTTTATAGGCCAGTATACCCATTTCGTCCTGCAACTTCATGGCTTTAAGCAATTGCTGTGGCCCCTGTTTTAATGTTCCTTTCAGTGCAGCAATCTCGTCCATTTTTGCACTGGTCTGTTTTAAAGCAGTTTTCCATTCAGTCCAATTTTTAAATATATCGCTGAAATTCCATTTATATTCAGCAGGAATTTCGTTGCGGTTTAAAGATCTCTTTTGTGCCATAGCATTATTATTAATAAAGGAGGCGGCAATAAATGATGTTGCCAGACTCAATAACAAATATTTCTTCATGACTGTATTTTAAAAAATATAAAAATATGCATTTAAACGTTAGTAGTTTAATAATCATTTCATCCCTTCGGGATTGAAGAAAAACAACCATTTGGCTATAATCATTTCATCCCTTCGGGATTGAAGAAAAATGCCGAAGGCATGAAATGATTATAGAAATGAACGTTAAAAAATTTAAACCCTGAAAGGGTAAAATAATTAACAAATTTGCTTTTACAGACCAAGTTTCTTTGCAATCTTTGCAGGAATAGCCTTTTTGTTTACCATGATACAAGTAGTCTTGTATCTAACAAAAGGAATAGAAGCATAAAAATTACCACCAAATTTGTTGCTGCTTGCATTCCATGAGTTTTTCACAATGTAGAAAGGATCACCCCACTGGTCTTTTGCAGTTCCGATAATATGTAAACCATGATCATCAGTGGTTTCATAGTTATCAAATGCTATCTGACGCAGTTCCTGAGTAACGTTCATTTCTTTTACAACTGCCGGAGCAGCTTTTGCTGTATCACCCGGTTTTGGTGCAGTCCATTTGGCAGCTTCCATTCCGGCAGTTTGTACAGGAACTTCTTCAGGAACATTGGCAAAACCAAGGTTATGTTTGAATCCCTTTTCGCTTACATCTGTAGCCCATGCTACGGTATAACCATTCTCCAGTGAGTTGTTGATCACTTCGATCATTTCATCCAATGGAACATTGTAAACTTCATCCTGACTCCAGTTGTCGGGTACTTCAAGAATGAATTTGCTATAAAAAGGATGGTGAGTAAATGAAGAAATCTCAACATAGTCATCCATATTCAGACCCAGACTTTGTTCAAATGTCTTTGGAGTATATTCTTTCCCCTTGTAAGTAAACTTTGAAGGCTCATCTCCCAAGTATGCATCTTCAAGACCCTGGAAACCTTTGTACCAAATAGTAGTAAGTTTCTTATTCGGATTCTTGATCACGCCATCCATATAATCTTTGAATACCTCATCCATTTCGCCATGGATCGGGCCTACTTCACCGGGAAGATTTCCTGAATAAATTTCCTGAGGAACAGCGCCATAGGTTTTCATCATGTTGATTACGTCGTGGAAAGCTCCGCCACCACCAAAGTTAAGGCTACCATGAAAGCGGGCATAACGAACTGCTTTATCAGCATAAGCATGTTTCACAATAAACATTTGGGAAAGATCATATTCACCTTTTCCAAGACGAAGCAATTCTGATTCGAGAAAAGAATTTGCAGAATAGCTCCAGCATGTTCCTGAACGCATTTGATCTTTTACAGAAGTAGCTGGAAGTCGCTTAATATCAGCAAACTGATAAGGGCTGGGTTGTTCGGCAACTGCCGCTCTTCTTTGAGCTTGTGCAAAACCCATAGCCATTAATAAAATGGATACGGCTAAAATTCTGAGTGTAAGGGGTTTCATTAAGATAATTTTAGAAATGTTGACAAATTAATGATAATTGGATGCACAAATTTAATCTGATTTAGCGAAATACATCATAAAAGCTTAACTTTTTGTAATTTTGCAACTCAAAATAAAAGAAGATGTTACGTACACACACCTGTGGAGAACTGACCATCAGTCATGTTAACCAGAAAGTAACCCTTTGCGGATGGGTTCAGCGCTCAAGAGATCTTGGCGGAATGACCTTTGTAGATCTCCGCGATCGTTATGGCATTACACAACTTGTTTTCAATATGGAAACACATGCCGCTTTATGCAATACTGCACGAGGCCTCGGACGCGAATTTGTTATCAGCGCTTCCGGTTCTGTTTCCGAACGCAGCAATAAGAACGCAAAAATGGCAACAGGTGACATTGAGATCACTGTTGAACATCTTGAGATATTGAATGTATCCAAAACTCCTCCATTCACCATCGAAGACAATACCGATGGTGGTGATGAGTTGCGCATGAAATACCGTTATCTGGATCTTCGTCGCAATAGTCTCCGAAACAATATGATGCTTCGTCACAAGATGGCATTTGAGACCCGGAACTATATGAACAACATAGGGTTCCTCGAAATCGAAACACCATATCTGATTGGATCAACACCCGAAGGAGCCAGAGATTTTGTTGTTCCTTCACGCATGAATCCGGGTGAGTTTTATGCCCTGCCACAGTCACCTCAGACCTTTAAACAGATTCTGATGGTTGCCGGATACGATCGTTATTTTCAGATTGTACGCTGCTTCCGTGACGAGGACCTCCGTGCTGACCGTCAGCCTGAGTTTACCCAGATCGACTGTGAAATGTCATTCATCACCCAGGAAGATATCCTGGTCACATTTGAAGGGCTTGCACGTCACCTGTTTAAAAATGTAAAAGGTATTGAAGTAGGTGAGTTTCCAAGAATGTCGTATGCCGATGCCATGCAGCAATATGGTTCGGATAAACCGGATATCCGTTTTGATATGCGTTTTGTTGAGCTGACTGATTTGACTCAAAATAAAGGATTTAAAGTATTCGACGAAGCCGAACTGGTTGTTGGAATCGCTGCTACGGGATGTGCCGAATATACCCGCAAGCAGATGGACGAACTGACAGACTGGGTGAAACGTCCACAGATTGGTGCAGCCGGCTTGGTTTATGTTCGCTGCAACCCTGACGGAACGTTCAAATCTTCTGTTGATAAATTCTATACTCACGAAGATCTGAAACAATGGGCTGATCGTGCAAACGCTCAACCAGGAGACATGTTACTGATACTTTCCGGTAAAGCTGAAAAGACACGCAAGGCATTGGGTGACCTTCGTTTGGAAATAGCATCACGTCTTGGACTGAGAAATCCTAATGTATTCGCACCATTATGGGTTGTTGATTTTCCACTGCTCGAATGGGACGAGGCAACTGATCGTTTCTATGCTATGCATCATCCGTTTACTGCACCAAAACCTGAAGACGTTCCTTTGCTAGATACTAACCTGAAGGCTGTTCGTGCAAATGCTTATGACCTTGTCATCAATGGTTCTGAAATCGGTGGAGGCTCAATACGTATCCACAACAAAGAGATGCAAAACAGAATGCTCAACATATTGGGATTCAGCAACGAGGAAGCTCAGAAACAATTTGGATTCCTGATGAATGCGTTTGAATATGGCGCACCTCCTCATGGTGGTATTGCCTTTGGATTCGACAGGTTCTGCGCCGTCTTTGGCGGTCACGATTCTATCAGAGATTATATCGCATTCCCAAAAAACAATTCGGGTCGCGATGTAATGGTCAATTCACCTTCAACAATTCATGAAGATCAGTTGAATGAACTCCAGATCAAACTGAATCTGACCGCTCCAAAATAAAAGATATTGTTATAACAGTATTTCGTAGAGACGCAATATTTTGCGTCTCTTTTTTTATGAATATATCTATTACTTTGAGACACAAAATATTGCGTCTCTACATGTTAACCTAAACTACTCTGCTTGTGCGGATTTGAAATCCGCACCGAGTTAATTAGCCAATAATCAATTCAGGGTATTCCCTGATAAACTGAACCGTTTTCTGCATCTCAGTATACATGACTGTATCCTCTTCGATAAAGGGAACATTTTTCCTGTATGCAGCAAGGATATTTTCAAGAAACGGAGATGTCTTCAAGGGTCTGCGGAAATCGATTGCCTGAGCAGCAGTAAAAAACTCAATCGCCAGAATTCTTTCCAGGTTATCTGTCATTCTCAATAAACGTGTTGCTGCATTGGCACCCATACTGACATGATCTTCCTGTTCATTACTCGAAGATATTGAATCCACAGAACAGGGTGTTGCCAGTTGCTTATTCTGACTAACGATAGATGCAGCAGTATACTGAGGAATCATAAAACCTGAATTCAAACCGGGATTCGCTACTAAAAATGTTGGCAGATTGCGCTCACCATCAATGAGTCGATAGACCCTGCGCTCAGAAATGCCTCCCAGTTCGGCCAAAGCAATGGCCATAAAATCAAAAGCCATGGCCAGAGGTTCGCCATGAAAATTGCCCCCCGATAAGACCATATCCTCTTCAGGAAATATAGTTGGATTATCGGTAACCGAATTGAGTTCTGTCAGTACAACAGAAGCAACATAATTGAAAGTATCTTTCACAGCACCATGCACCTGAGGAGTACAACGAAATGAATAGGGGTCCTGAATCTTCTTATTTGGCTGATTGATCAGTTCGCTTCCTTCAAGAATAAATCTTATGTTGGCAGCCGTTTCAATCTGGCCTTTGTGAGGACGGATAGTATGTAATTGTGCATAAAACGGATCGATCCTGCCATCGTAGGCTTCCAGAGAAAGTGCTGCAATTGTATCGGCCCATTTACTCAGTTTCATTGCTTTCAAAATGACAAAGATTCCATGTGCACTCATAAATTGTGTGCCGTTCAAAAGTGCAAGCCCTTCTTTGCTTTGTAAAACAAGGGGTGACCACCCATTGTCTTTAAGCACTTCCAAGGCAGGCTTCTTAACCCCGCCAGACAAAACCTCACCCATGCCAAGTAATGGCAACACAAGATGAGCCAGAGGCGCCAGATCGCCTGAAGCACCCAGAGAACCCTGGTCGTAAACAACCGGAGTGATATTATAATTAAAGAAATCAACCAAACGTTGTACGGTTTGAACCTGAACTCCAGACTTACCAAGACTCAATGCATGTATTTTCAACAGCAACATAAGTCTGACAATCCCGGGGTCAACTTCATTCCCAAAACCACATGCATGACTCATTACCAGATTTTGTTGAAGTTGGGAGAGATCTTCTTCAGGAATAGTAATTGTACACAATGATCCGAAACCGGTAGTGACTCCATAAACAGGAGCACGCCTGTTTCCCATTTTTTTATCCAGATAAGAACGGCAATGTTGAATTAACCCAATAGCACTTTCTGATAATTTAAGTTTTTGGTGTTTATTTATTATTTGCGCAATAATTTGAAACGATAACGGTTCAGATGAAATGACATGATAGTCCATGTGAATATATATATTTAATGAAATGAAATAGTAGAATAGCGGGAAAGGCCAAACCTATAAGGAGGTCCGGTTGATTTGGATGAGGAACATTAAGTTCCAGTTGTATATATTTTGCTCTGTATTCACGATGCTAAAATAACAATAAAACAGATCATTCAGACAAATAAAAAACGGCATCCCGAAAGGAATGCCGTTTAAGAAACTTAAAAACTTAAAACTTATTATTGCAAAGGCTTAAATGTTCCTTTGAAATCACGTGAATTGCCGTTATAGTCTTTATAATTGACAACTATATTCACAGAATCTTTTCCATTGAGCAATGATGTCAAATCGAAAGAAACAAAACCAGAACGTGCATACAAAGGGGAGTCGCCAAATGCATTGTGCTTCAGCAACAACGAAACTACCGTAGGATCAGATTGAATTGAGTCTTTTGCCAGATTGATCAGATGTATTTTCTGACTCTGCAGGAAGGAGAAATTAATGTTCAGAAAATTGTTTCCAAACCAGAAATTGCCAACATTAATCGGGTCATTACCAAGACTGTCTGCATTTTGTTTGGTCAGCAGAGCGACACTTTTCAACAATAACTTGTCTATTGAATTGACCTTCACGATATAATTTGTAACGCCATTTTCTATTTTATTGCTTGAAATCGTATAGTTTACCAGAACACGATTTGTAGCATAAGAAGAAACAAGGCTTTGTGAACCTGCATCAGGATATAGTATTGTACCATCATCCAAATGGATATTATAATTGCCTGAAGTGCCGGTGACAACACCATAGCTGAGCCAATACTGATTTAAGCTGTTAGAGTCTTTCAGACAGGAAGTGGTCGTTAACAGCCCGACAATCATGATTAATAATCCTGTTTTCAAAAAACTTGTTTTCATTTTCTTGTAGTATTTAAGTGTAGTATTTTAGTTTAGCCAATAAGCAAAATGCAATTTTAATGCCAATTTAGATTCATTCTTCCCATAAAATAAATTGAGTCAAGGTAGAATACTTAATCCATTCGCTTCTATCTAAAGACTGAAAAAAGGTCGAAAAGGTTGCATTGGATTGGAATAATGAAATAAAAAAAGAGAGCCAATAAACACAATTTGTTTAAAGACTCTCAGTTAACAAGTGAAAATGTCTTAAGAATTAACGCTTTATTTTCTCAATGCAATCTTCAATAGAAAGTTTGAATTGTTCACCTGTTTCCATCTCCTTCAGGGTCAACAAACCGGTTCTCATCTCTTCATCACCCATTAGAATGACAAAAGGAATTTTCTTGTCATCGGCATATGACATTTGTTTCTTCATCTTGGTGGTGTCGGGATAAAGTTCAGCACAGATACCTGCCTTACGGATGGTGTTAATAATCTTCAGACAGTAGATTGATTCACCATCACCAAAATTCACCAACAATACCTGTGTGCCTGCCAAAGTATCTGCAGGAAAAAGATCAAGTTCTGTTAAAACATCATAGATTCTCTCGGCTCCAAAGGAAACCCCAACGCCGGAAACATCGGGCAGACCAAAGATCCCTGTAAGGTCATCATAACGACCACCTCCACAAATACTTCCCATCTGGGCATCGACAGCCTTTACTTCAATAATAGCACCTGTATAGTAATTCAAGCCGCGGGCCAACGTGAGGTCTAATTCCAGATCAACAGATAATCCACTGGCTTCTGATATGTTCAGCACTTTTTCAATCTCAACAACACCCAACATTCCTGTAATTGAAGTAGCAAGGATCTCTTTCAGACTGATTAGTTTTTGTCTGTTATCGCCTTCAAGTTTAAGGATGGGCTGTAACTTGTCGATAGCATCCTGTGACAAACCGCGTTCAATAAGCTCCTTATTCACATTATCGAGTCCGATTTTGTCAATCTTATCAATTGCAACAGTGATATCAACGAGACGATTGGCTTCACCAATAAATTCAGCAATGCCGGCAAGAATCTTACGGTTGTTCAGCTTGATCATTATGTTTATACCCAACCGGGCGTAAACATCTTCAATAATCATCAACAGTTCGGCCTCGTTCAGCAATGAATTTGAACCAATTACATCAACATCACACTGATAAAACTCCCGATAACGTCCTTTCTGGGGACGATCGGCTCTCCAGACAGGCTGAATCTGGTAGCGTTTAAAAGGAAACACTATCTCATTGCGGTGCTGAACGACAAAACGAGCAAAGGGAACAGTCAGATCGTAACGCAACCCCTTTTCAGAAATTGATGACTGAACTTTATTGGAATCGGCTGCTTCCAGCAATTCCGGTTTAACCCCTTTTAAATAATCGCCTGAGTTTAGGATTTTGAAAAGCAACTTATCCCCTTCCTCTCCATATTTTCCCATTAAGGTTGAGAGGTTTTCCATTGCAGGAGTTTCGATAGGCAGGTAGCCGTAAAGCTTGAATACATTACGGATGGTATCGAATATATAATTGCGCTTCGCCATCTCAACCGGCGTAAAGTCTCTTGTTCCTTTAGGAATTGATGGTTTTTGAATAGCCATAATCTTGTTTAAATTTGGAATAAAGAAACGGTTAAGATTTGGAATTTGCTCTTTTAACCAGTTCTCTTACATATATTTCAGCTTCAGGAGTTCCTTCCTCGGGAGCCCATGGGGCACTGCTTCCTTCGGTCTTGGGAATAAATGGACCATTCTTTACTTCGAAAGCCACTGAGCCGGTCTCGAGTGAAATCACCGAATGATAAGTCCTTGGAGGAATCTCCACACCAAAGTTACCTTCTTCAGCACTCAGTACCAGATGATCAATGATTTCTCCTTCCTCATCAAACTGGATGGCAAGCAAAGTACCGCGAAGAACCACAAACAACTCTTCTCTGTCGGGATCTGCATGACGGTGAGGCCGGATATAAGTATAGGGTTCCATCGCATTGAGCAGACGCTGAAGATCAGCACCCAGATCTTCATGAAAATTATGATTCATCCTTTTGCGGGGTGACTCCAATGCCTGTTGAGTGACTTCGTCAAGTAATTCTGCAGTGATTTTTTTCATTGTTTTTGGTATTGTTGTTCGGTAAAATCAATAATTATGACACCATTACACCTTCAATTTCTTATAACGAATCCGTTTGGGAATAGCATCACCAAGACGTTTCTTTTTGTTTTCTTCGTAATCGCTGTAGGATCCTTCAAAGTAATATATTTCTGAATTTCCTTCAAAGGCCAGAATATGTGTTGCAATACGGTCAAGAAACCACCTGTCGTGAGAGATAACAACTGCACATCCGGCAAAACTTTCAAGTCCTTCTTCCAATGCACGAAGCGTATTAACGTCGATATCATTGGTTGGCTCATCCAGTAATAATACATTAGCCTCGCTCTTGAGTGTAAGCGCCAAATGCATGCGGTTACGTTCTCCACCTGAAAGCACACCAGCCAGTTTCCCCTGATCGCCACCGTTAAAGTTAAATCGGGATACATAAGCGCGTGAGTTGATCAATCGACCCCCAAGCAACATCTGTTCATTTCCTTCAGAGATCACCTCCCAGACAGACTTATTGGGGTCAATTTCGGCATGTGCCTGATCGATATATCCCACCTTCACAGTCTCACCAACCAAAAACTCACCACTATCGGGTTGAGCAAGTCCCATAATCAACCTGAAGAGCGTAGTCTTACCTGCTCCATTGGGTCCGATTACTCCGACTATACCACCTGCCGGCAGTTTAAAGTTCAGGTTATCAAAAAGCAACTTATCGTCATATGCTTTTGAAACATTGACAGCTTCTATGACATTATTTCCAAGGCGTGGGCCATTGGGAATATATATTTCGAGTTGATCTTCCTTCTGTTTAGAATCCTGGGTAAGCATCTTCTCATAGGAATTGAGACGGGCTTTCCCTTTTGCCTGACGGGCCTTGGGAGACATACGCACCCATTCAAGCTCACGCTCGAGCGTCTTTCTTCGTTTGCTTTCTGTCTTTTCCTCCATCAGGAGACGCTTAGACTTCTGTTCAAGCCATGAGGTATAGTTTCCTTTCCAGGGAATACCTTCTCCCCTGTCGAGTTCGAGAATCCATCCTGCGACATGATCAAGAAAATACCTGTCATGGGTTACAGCGATTACAGTTCCTTTATATTGTTGCAGATGTTGCTCCAGCCATTCGATTGACTCGGCGTCAAGATGGTTGGTAGGCTCATCAAGCAACAGGATATCGGGTTCCTGCAAAAGCAGACGACACAATGCAGTCCTGCGACGTTCACCTCCCGAGAGATTTTCAACAGGGGTATCACCATCCGGACAACGCAACGCATCCATAGCTCTTTCCAGTTTAGTATCCAGATTCCATGCATCATGCGTATCGAGAAGTTCTGTCAATTCACCCTGACGCGTGATGAGTTTGTCCATCTCATCATCACTCATGGGTTCTGAAAACTTATTGTTCACCTCATCATATTCTTTCAGAAGAGACACGACTTCCTGAACACCTTCCTGGACAATCTCCTTAACGGTTTTTGTATTGTCAAGATGGGGTTCCTGCTCGAGATATCCCACTGAATAGCCGGAAGAAAATACAACATCACCAATAAATGATTTTTCTATGCCGGCGATAATTTTCAATAACGTTGACTTACCAGATCCATTCAAACCAATGATACCAATCTTTGCACCATAGAAAAATGAGAGGTAAATATCTTTAAGCACTTGTTTGCTTGGAGGGTACACTTTACTTACCCCTACCATTGAAAATATAATTTTCTTATCGTCTGCCATGTTTGCTTTTTTTGCAAAAGTACAAAAAACAGAGGTAACAGTTGAGGAATAATAGTCAGACGCCTTTAGATTTAATTGGGCAGTTCCATTAAACCCGCGAGTAATGCTGTAGCGGCCTCCCAATCATAGTGAGATTTAACAAAACGAAAACCATTTTCTGATAATTTCTTTGCTTTTTGGGGATCCTTGAGAAGTGTAAGAATATGGCGGGCATATTCAGCAGGACTCTCGGCTATCAGAACATCTGTTCCGGGTGTTGCTACCAGCGCTTCGTTTGCCATAAAAGAGGTGATGCAGGGAAGATCCATTGCCATTGCTTCAAGCAGCTTGTTCTGTAATCCGGTACCAATCAGCATGGGAGCAATAAAAATCCGGGAAGCCGAGTAGGCTGTTCGCATGTCTTTCAACCATCCCGAAACAAGAATCCTGCTTTCAGAAAGTGATCGAACTTTTAAATGTGGAGTCGTACCGGCTATCAACAGATTTGTTGAAGGTCTGGATTCCCATACGATTGGCAATATTTTCTTAACCAGAAATTCCACTGCCATGATATTCGGAGGGTATGCCATATTACCTGTAAACACAAGGTCATAGCGTTTCTCTACATCATTATCGGGAACAAAATAGGAAAAATCAACACCATTGGGTACTATCAAAACCTTATCCCGACCATTAAAAGGAAGTAAATCCCTATCCGGATGAGCAATGATAGTATGATGATCAAACAGATAAAATATTGTCTCTTCATAAACCGACATCCTTTCAGCCTCCATGGCAAAGAAAGGTCGTTTCCAGAAAGGCAGATCCGGCAGTCTGCGTTTTAAGCCGACTGAAAAGACATCCTGATAGTCAAGTGTCTTTGGGATGTCAATTCCAATGACATATTCAGCCGTCCTGGCCAGTTGACAATAAATATGATCGGGCTTGATTTCAGCAATCAGATCTCTGATCTCACGTTTGACACTAAAGCGATGGAAGTATCCAATCTGAAAAGGTCTGCCTGTGAGAAATGCCCAAATCAAATTATAGAGCAACCCAATTGGACTGAGCTTGAAAACATGAACACTCTTGCAATACTTTTTGAGTTCGTATTCAGCAGCAGGGTCCAATTGTTCATCATTCAGCGTGATAAGATGAATTTCATGCTTAACTGACAAGCAACGCAACTGGTGGTACGCCCTCAGCTTGTCGCCCTTTTCGACAGGGAATGGAACACGGGGGAGTATGACCAACAGTTTCATTACTTCAAAGATTTAATTAGTTGTTGATAAAATTTCATGGTCAAACCACTTACCATTTCCAGTAAATGATTTTCGTGGATATACTGTCTGGCATTAACACCAATTTGGGCAGCCATGGCTGGTTCAGAATAACAACTGATAATGGCTTCCAGAAATTCATCCGGGGTATCCGCGATTAGAATGTTCTTTTTATGTTCGCACATGATTCCTTCCGCACCGACAGAAGTTGTAATCACTATTTTCCCAAGCGCCATTGCCTCAATTATTTTAACCCGCACGCCACTGCCTGAGAACAAAGGAACGATCATTATTCCATTTTCAGACATAAATTGTTTGGCATCGGGGACTTCTCCCTTGATTTCCACCCCAGTCATCACTGTATTCAACATCCATCGTGGCATTTCACGTCCGGCAAGTACAAGTTTGACTTGAGGATATTTGACATGTATCAAGGGCCAACAATTTTTTAAAAACCACCGTATGCCCTCCTGATTTGGTTTCCAGTTCATCGAACCAATATGAAACAATGAATTCGATTGCAACACATTTGAATGCGTCAACACCTCATTTGCAGAAATACCAAAAGGAATAGCTTGGATGAATTTTTTGCATCCTATTTTCCTGAAGCGTTCTTCATCATTGTGTGTGATGGCAGCAATACCGTCCAGTTCATTTAACACCGTTAGTTCATACGATTTCAGTGTTTTGGCTAGATGGTTCAGATACAACTTGTTCAAAGGCGACGTTGTTTCATGAGCCAGACGAAACCAGATAAAATGTTCAATATTGTGGGCCCTTAAGACCAGACGTGCTGATGAATATTTCTTTATGAGATTAATATATGATGTAAGGAACAAAGATTCGAACTGAATAATATCGAAGGTCTCTGTTTTAAGAATATCAGTCAGTGCAGTTGCAATGTCATCCGATATAAATCGTTGAATATGGAACGACTTCTTTGAAAAAAGATTCAGAAAGGCATCAAGTGGTTTTACCGAAAGATCTATGTCAACAAAAGAAATACGGGTCTGCTGTTTGAATTCATCGGGAATATCCTTCAGGTCAACAGAATATTTATTTGTGTTTAACGCAAGTACCTTAACGGATATTCCGGCCATGAGAAGTCCTTTTATCATGGCATACATGGCAATGGGTCCTCCTTCTTTAGGCGGCCATGGAGATTTATTACACAGCAACAATACATTCATAAGCAAACCGGTTTAGGATGCTTGTTCATTATTATCGTCTTCTTTTGTAATCTTAGTCCAAACCAAAAATCGTTTTACCAATTTTACATAAGCATCCGCATCCAACAAAGGAGAGTCTGTAGTAGCCTTATAAGTCAGATAGATACCAATCGGCAGTAAAACAATTGACGAGAGCCACATCCCCACCATAGGAGCAAGTGCTCCTGCATTTGCAGACTTTTCACCTGTCATGGATATCACATGGTAGAGCACAAAAAAGAGCACTGCCAGAATCAAAGGTAAACCCAATCCTCCTTTCCTGATAATTGCACCCATTGGTGCTCCAATAAAGAAAAGAATTAAGCATGCAATGCTGAGCGTGAATTTACGCCACCACTCCACTTCATGCTTTCGGATGGTCCTGTCCTGGTCTTTCAGATTGGTATTCATATCAGCCAATGTTGTTTGAACCTGACGAGCTGAACTTGCAGCCAGGTCAACAATACTCACCCATTGATCTTTTTTGAAATTCTTCCCGAAAACTTTTTTGTTTTTCAAAACAGTATCAATGCGCAATTTCTTGTTGGCAACATCTCCATTGAATTGTTGAAAATCGTAAAATGAGTAAAGGATATTGAATCTGGCTGTTTTGGTAGCCAGATCGTATATTGTAGTTAATGAATCTGTTGCTTTCTGCAGTTGAGCCAGATTAAGCATCATATAGTTTTTCTTAAAAAGCTCCTCATCAGTTCGAACCATTTTAAATCCGGATAAATCAAACCTGAGTACTTCATTTTCGAAACTGGTTTTTTGAAAAGGTTTCTTATTATAGGCATCGGGATTAGCTGATGCGTCATAATTATACCCATGAAAGAGCGTTAGAATCAGAAATTGTTGATCAGAAGTCTGCACCATTGTTCCTGAATCTGCAATCGTGAGCATTATATTACCCCCTCCTTTAGTATGATCATAGATCTGAATATCTTTTAACATGTTGGTTACAGGCATTTTTTTACCAACACGCATCACATAACCATCAATATCACTGTAGTAGACCCCTTCTTTGATATTTAAAGCCAGCTTTTGCTGACGGACATCATACAATATAGATCGGAACTTCAGATTTGCATAGGGCAATACATTGTTTGAAAAGAAAAATGCTGCAATGCTGATGACAATTGAAAGAACGACAAGCGGCATCATTAAACGCCGGAGTGAGATTCCCGCTGCCTTAATGGCCACGAGTTCATAGTTTTCACCCAGATTACCGAATGTCATCAAAGAGGCCAGAAGTATCGCAAGTGGCAAAGCCATAGGGACAAAGGTCCATGATGCATAGAAAAGTAATTGCACGATGACGTCCCAGGTAAGGCCTTTACCTACCAGATCGTCAACATATTTCCACAGGAACTGCATCAACAGGATAAACAAAGCGATGAAAAAAGTCATCACCAGTGGTCCCGAATACGCCTTTAAAACAAGTTTATATATTTTTTTCACCTTATCTTTCAAAAATCAATGCAAATATAATCCCAATTCCTGAACTCTGCCCTGTATTGTAGATAATTCTGCTCATGACATGTTTTTGAAGACTGGCTAAGCATAGAATAACTATTATCTTTGCAGCAGAAAAAAAAACCGCCTTATGCAGATTGTTGAAGTAAACGATAAGAAGAGTGCAAAACAGTTTCTAGATGTAGCCCGAATTGTTTATAAAGGAGATCCCAATTTCGTGTGCCCGTTGGATGGCATGATTGAAGCTATTTTCGATCCTTCCAAGAACACTTTTTTTACCCACGGCGAATGTATCCGTTGGATATTAAAAGATGATAACGGCAAACTAATCGGACGTACAGCAGCATTTATCAACCGGAATAAAGCTTTTAATTACGATGTGCCGGTCGGTGGAATGGGTTTGTTTGAATGTATCAATGACAAAACTGCAGCTTATACGCTCTTTGACCAATGCAAAAGCTGGCTGACCGCTAAAGGAATGGAAGCGATGGACGGCCCCATCAATTTTGGAGAGAATGAAAACTTCTGGGGACTGTTGGTTGAAGGTTTTACACCTGCAAGTTTTGGAATGAATTACCATCTTCCCTATTATAAAGATCTTTTTGAATCTTATGGGTTTAAACAATTTTTTGAGCAGGTCACCAATAAGCTGGATCTTACCAAGACCTTTCCGGAACGCTTCTGGAAAATATCTGAAAGGATCATGGCCAGACCGGGTTACCGTTATGAGCATTTCCGTAAAGATAAAATGGAAATGTTTTTGCAGGATTTTAAAACTGCTTATGATAAAGCCTGGGCATTCCACGATAATTTCACACCCATCAGTATAGACGATTTACGCGAACAGTTCAGACAACTCAAACCCATCATGGATGAAGAGATGATCTGGTTTGTATATCATGATGATGAACCCATTGCCTTTGTGGTCATGGCTCCCGATGCCAATCAGGTCTTATTATATCTGAATGGTCACATCACATCTATCTGGGATAAACTGAAGTTCCTTTATTATCAAAAGACGAAAGGATTCACCCGGACAAGGGTTGTTGTGATGGGTGTAGTACCGCTCTACAGAAGACTGGGCGTTGAGTCTGCAATATTCTGGCACATGGGAGAGGCGATGAAGAAAAAGCCACAATACAAGGAACTTGAATTATCATGGGTTGGTGATTTCAATCCCCAGATGATGGCCTTGCACAAGGCAATAGGAAGCGAATTTCATAAACGACATATCACTTATCGTTATATGTTTGATCAGTCGAAACCGATTGTTCCGTTGAATGCAATACCAGCCGTGGAAAAAAACACTTTGCAATAAGTAACAGATGAACACACACGAAATACTTTACTTTTTTGGATTTATACTTTTTATACTTTCAATATTAGCGATAGACCTCGGCTTCTTCAGCAAAGAAAGCCATGTAGTTCCGTTTAAAGAAGCGCTCACATGGACAGCAGTATGGGTTGCACTTGCTCTGATATTATATTTTCTGATCATGTTTTATGGAGACCGCATCCACGGCATTCAGACATACGACCAGCTAAGAGCAATTATCATTCATCATGGACATCCGATAAAACTAACTAATGAAACTTTTGAACAGGCCCTGGTAATTTACAGGCACAACCTCTCACTTGAATACATCACCGGTTATCTGATTGAGTACGCCTTATCGGTCGACAATGTGTTCGTGATGATCATGATTTTTATCGCATTTCAGGTTGACCAACGTTATTATAAACGTGTATTGTTTTGGGGAATCCTGGGTGCTATCATCCTTCGCTTTGTCTTTATCTTCCTGAGTTCTGCACTTATCCAGGAATTTTCATGGTTCCTTTACGTTTTTGGAGTATTACTGGTCTTTACAGGAGTAAAGATGTTTCTCGAACGAAACAATGAAGACAAGATTGAGACAGCACATCATCCTGTAGTGAGGTTTGTTTCAAGGTTTTTCCCGGTATATCCTACTTATGTGGGTAAATATTTCATTATCCGGAAGAACAGAAAATCAATGATTACCCCTTTGTTTATCACCCTTTTGGTGGTTGAGTTTACAGATGTGGTTTTTGCGGTTGATTCAGTCCCTGCCATTTTCTCTATTACACAGGATCCTTATATCGTATTCTTTTCCAACATTTTCGCAATCCTGGGACTCAGGTCACTCTTTTTCGTAGTGATGCATGTCGTCAATCTTTTCAGATTCCTGAAAATAGGATTATCAGTACTGCTTACATTTATCGGAGTCAAAATGCTGCTTCACACCTACCTGGAAGCATGGGGATTTACAACTACCCATTCCCTCCTTGTCGTTCTCGGTATCCTGACAACCAGCATTCTCGCCTCTGTCCTCATCCCCGAAAAGAAACCCGAAGCCTAACTTTTTGAATTCTGCGGAGGTCTTATCTTTTTAAATTCCGAAGGGATGCAAGTATTATAGCAACCCAAATGATTGTAGATGAACCCCGAAGGGGTGAAAGTATTATATCAAGTCATGGTTGTAGCACAGAACCCCGAAGGGGTGAAAGTATTATAGCCATAGAAATCAAATGATTGTAAATGAACTCCAAAGGGGTGAAAGTATTATAGCAAGTCATGGTTGTAGCACAGAACCCCGAAGGGGTGAAAGTATTATAGCTATAGAAATCAAATGATTGCAAATGAACTCCGAAGGGGTGAAAGTATTGTAAAATAATCCGTTACTCTTCAATAGTGCCGTAGGCACGTCATGATTGTAACAAATCCGTCAACAAAAATTAATACCAAAAAGTGCCGTAGGCACGAAATAATTTGTAAGCATGATTTATTCAAAGAACTATTCTTTTGAAAAATATATATTGAATAATTTTTGCGCCGCCTGATACGAACTGATCTTGTGTTCCAACAAATCTGACTCAGTTTGTGGAATCTCCCCCTTCACCCCCTGATGATCATAAAAATGATCCGTCAACATCTGTTCGATCGCATCATACATGATCAACTTCATCTGCCTTCTCCGATTCAACTCAAAATACCCATTTTTTAAAACCAACTCCCGATATCGCTGTATAATATCCCAAACCCGATCCATCCCCTCTTTCAACCTTGCACTCATTGTCTCCACCTCAGGATTCCATCCCGAATCAGGAGGAGGAAAAAGATGCAGCGCATTTTGATATTCAATCCTTGCAGTTTTAGCCTTCAACAAATTATCCCCATCAGCTTTATTGATCACAATAGCATCCGCCATCTCCATGATACCACGCTTGATCCCCTGCAATTCATCGCCAGCGCCCGCCAGCATCAACAACAAAAAGAAATCAACCATCGAATGAACGGCAGTCTCACTCTGACCAACTCCCACTGTCTCAATGAAAATAATATCAAACCCAGCGGCTTCACACAAAATAATAGACTCCCTAGTTTTGCGTGCCACACCACCCAATGAACCGGCTGCAGGAGAAGGACGAATAAAAGCATTCATGTCTGTTGACAGCTCCTCCATCCTCGTCTTATCACCAAGAATGCTTCCCCGGCTACGTGAAGAACTGGGATCAATTGCAAGTACCGCCAGTTTATGCCCTTTTCCGGTTATATAAGTTCCAAAAGCTTCAATAAATGTACTCTTGCCAACGCCCGGTACCCCTGTGATACCAATCCTGAATGAATTTCCGGAGTAAGGCAAGCATCGTTCAATGATTTGCTGAGCCAGTAACTTGTGCGCATGTAAAGAACTTTCAATAAGTGTAATGGCCTGACTCAAAATCGTACGATTACCCTTGAGCACACCATCCACATATTCATCCACACTCAACAGCTCCTTCCGTTTGGTTTTGAAAAGCTTAACAGCATTTTCATCAACCTGAGAAGGCTGTTCAACCCCATCATTCACTCTGAGAGCAGATTCAAATTTGTTATCACTGATTTCGTCAGACATATCATTCATCACTATTAAACAAAGATATAAACTTTTAACTGATGAAAATATAGAATGTCTTACAGGAATCTTATTGAAATTATTACTCTGATTATCAAATATACAAACGCAAAAAACAAAAAAAACAACGCATACTATTTGCTTATATCAAAATTTCATTACCTTTGCACAGTCCAATGAGACACCTCTCCGTAGCTCAGCTGGTAGAGCAAATGACTCTTAATCATTGGGCCATAGGTTCGAATCCTATCGGGGAGACGGTTTTAAATCAAGCACTTACAATTAGTTTTGTAAGTGCTTTTTTTATGGGTTTGCACACCATTTGCACACAATCAATGATTATAACTCATTTATCCGACTGCTCACTTAGATTTTTACTTGGTTCTTTTATGCCGTTCCAAAGGTCTATCAATTCGTTTTGGTCGCCATTGCATATAAGAGCAGGGAGTATAAAAATTATAATTTATAGAGTTTTGATGACCGTTCTTCCCACTTTTCAATAATCAAAAACGGATTGTATAGTTCAAATGATCCACCATAATAAAAAATCTTTTCATTGTTTTTAATCCGCTCTATACAGTAATCCAACTTCTCTGCTTTTTTGGCAAGAAAAATAACATATTCTCTTTGCCTTTCTCTCAATGCTGTGAAAAATGTAATTGATAATTCTAGCACTCTTTGTTCATGATTAGGTAATTTTGCTTTTGAATAAATTTTTATCAACCTATCATATGGAGTTGGTAAAAAATATTGTTCATAGATCATTTTCTCATAAATTGCCGATGCCGAAGCTAGATCATAATCCTTTTCAAATGCCTGGGCTTCTTCGATCATACTTCTGAATTTCTTTTGAATATCCCATAATCGTGGCTTATATTCATGATCATTTACTAGATTATGATTTAACCAGAGATAGTTATTTGTAGACATATCATCTGGCTTGTATTTGTAAAAATCAAATTCAGGTAATTTCTTTTGAATAACTTCACACTCACCACCAAGAGTATCATCTTTCTTAGCTGGAATAGTTATTGGTTCTTTTGGCAAAATGTATTTAGGTTTTACTCCATTCTGTTTATCCTCTATTCGCTTCAATTCCTTTTCTAAACCGTCATTATCTAATTTATAAATCTCATATTTTCTGCAAAGCACTCGTTTTTCATTTTCAACATCTTTACGATTTCTGTAAATAACACCAAGTCTGTCATACGGAAGCAATCCTATTATACCATCATTTATATTTTCTTCGTAGCATTTTATCGCTAACTCAATATTATTGTCTTTTTCAAATTCAATCCCTTTGTTGTTTCTATCAACAAATATTTGCAATATTATGGATTGTAATCTATTATGTTTTTTTAAAACCTCTAAAGTATCATCTTTTTCTTTTTGACCACAAAGGTATTGTCTAAATCTTTCTTCAGTAAAGCTTTCAATCTCGTTATATTCTTCTGCTAATCTAATATTTAATTGTCCCAGATTTTCATTTTCTTTCCGTAGACTATAAATATCAGTTGATTCAACGTTTAGATTTTGATACCATGTAAAAAGTGGAGGAATACTATCTTTGGGGAAGATCATAGGCTTAATTTTGTTTAATGTTTTAAATTTTTCTTTCAATAAATACACAATTACTTTTAAAATAACATTTTATCAATTAATAAATAACACAATTCAATTAAAGAAAAGATGCTCATTAATTAGTTTAAGGAAATTCAGTTTAATTTATTGACAATATTTCTTTATTGCTTCGTATGCTTTTTTATAACCTAATTCACCGGCTTTACTTAAATCCATACAACCGCCATCTTTTTGACCGATTTTAATTTTTAAAAGTCCCCTACTGTAATATGCCTCTGGGAAACCATATCGTTTGATAAGTTCAATTGCATTGCTGTAATCGGCAATAGCCCCTCTGTAATCAGAAAGATTGCTTTTAGAATCTCCCCTATCTTTAAAGGCGTTACAGTCATCTGGATCATTCTCTATTGCTTTAGTATAATCGGCAATAGCCCCAATATAATCTTTAATATCGTTTTTGGCTAGCCCCCTATTTTTAAACGCTAAATTATACTTTGAATCATTTTCAATTGCTTTAGAATAGTCAGCAATTGCCCCCTTGTAATTTTTCATTTCGTTTTTGGCAATACCTCTACAGTTAAATGCTAGTGGGTGATTAGGGTTAAGGGTTATCTTTGTATATTCGGTAATTGCACTTTTGTAATCTTTAAGATCCATTTTTGCATTACCGTTTACGATATACCCTTTTGCTGTTTAGGAATATAGCGCTAAAGCACTATCCCAATCATCTGTTATTTGGGTGTATCCTTGTGAAGCAATCAAAAGAAGGGATATCAATAAAATTGAGTAATTTGTTTTCATGTCTAATAAGTTTTTAATTATGAATGAATTGTAAAGTTAGTTTGTCAATCTTCCAAAGTCAAGCAAATACAAATTTATTATATGGCTCTCTGTTTTTCAGATGAATGACTTCATTTATTTTTTAAAAAATACACCCTCAATCCATCCAAAAGGACAAAACACAAGTATCCTAAAGCAAAAAAGCCCTCTGGATTTAACACAGATAAGCTCTCAAAAACTATTAACGATCTCCACCTGGAGGAGGATTTGATATTGCAAAAAAAAGCCATCCAGGATGGATGGCTTTTATAAAACTTTAATATTTATATGGTATTTAGTTCACCAGTTCATCTGATGGATCAATAGTCGTATTATCCTCTAACTGTTTTTTAAATTCCCCCATAACTATAATGGGTAAATTGATTGTTTCCAATCCGGAAAGAGAGGTTAAAGCACTAATATATGATCTGATGTATGGGAAAATTATAGCAGGCGCATTCACGTAAAAATAATCAGAAATATCTTCTTTTTTTGTCACTTCTTGAAATGAAAATATTCCAATTGCTTTGACATTAGCTTCGAATCTTCCATTTTTTTCAAAAACCTTAACACTTAAAATCAACTCAAATTTTTTATTACTTTCGTGCATGACCCCCTCAAAGCCAATTTGTATTTCTACTTCTTCTTTTTTCTCTACAATGGGTTTACGTTTAATTGAACTTTCAACTATGAAAAAATTATCAAATTTGAAAGGGCTTCTTTTATGGGGTTCTAGGCTCATATTATGCTGCTAATTTGTAATTTAATGCTTCAACTTCATAATTAATACACTCATTTTTATAATTATAAATGGGTTGTATCTCATTTATATTTTCATTCAGCAAATTAATCCATGAAGCAATTTTTATCGGAACATAAAATTCAATTGCGTCATCATTCACTTTGATAATGCTCTGATCCGATACGAATAGAATAGATTCGGACAAATATTCTTTTGCAAATTCTTTCATGACTCTCGATTCAGCAATAGCATATTCCTTTGAATTGGAATAAACCCGGTCCGGAGTCACTTCAATAATATGTTCTCCTTCATATTCATCATACTGGTAACGGAATTTAACGTCCAGGAATCTTTTTGAAAGTTGATCAAGTTTGTTTTTCAAAAAATCAAATGATTTCATTGTATTTGATTTAAAATATTTTCAATGTCAGTTAAATATGTATTTGCAACATTACACGTAGATTTTTCAATCTTAATTGGATCGTAATCAGCTTGCTTCCTTAATGATTTAAGAGAGGTCATTGTGTTACCGTAATCTCTACTTATTTCCTCATCTTCTATACAAATCATAAGTTTATTGACGTAATAATGATTGGAATTTTGACCATTTTCCTTTGCCTCTTGTTTTAAAAAATCATATGTTAAATTAAATTTAGATATCAATATAACAATTGATAGCTGTAAACAGCTGTAATAAAAACAATGGACAGATGAGTTATAATATTCATTATTAAAAAGCAATAATGCCGCCTCTTTGTTCGAACGCGATTTGTTTCTTAATGATGAAATAGTACCCATTTAGGTTTGAAGTGAGTTGATTAATCAGTACTTAGAAAAGCATTTTACTTAATCTTTTGCAAATTTTTTTTGGTAAATATGCTACAAAAGTATAATACTTTATTTATAAATCAATATTTTGGTGAATTAAAAATATATTTTATTACACTCTAATACTTCCAAAATTTCAATTACATGCCCAAAAAAGTAACATTGTGATGTATTAAACAACCAAAAAATCAAATTGTTTCGATCGCATTCACAATTATAAGGTTCGCCTGTAGCGCATATTTACGCTGTAAAATATCTATCAATTTCGTTCTAGAATCCCACCGGCTTAAGTGTTCACATGAATCAAGATGCAAATTGCGAGTAAACCGGCAATATCAATCCCTAGCCTTTCGAGCCTATTGCCCCCCGTTCCTGGGTGATTGTGGACCACGGCTTCAAGGTAATATGCAAAGATTTCTCACACGCACGTATTGACTACGGTAAAACCTTCACCGGGGTTTTGTTTGCTCATTTGTTAAAATTTGAACAATATTCTTTTTTTAGTAAAACCGATATTATTAAAACAAAAAACCTCGCATCTTTTAAAATGCAAGGCCTTTTTTATAGTATTGTGTTTTAGTTACTTGGATAAGTTGACCAAATTGATCACCCTTTGCCGTTTTATATTGTATGTCTTAATTCACTAATCATCAGCATGATGAAATGACCATGTTTTTCCGGCCAATTATGGTCAGATTAAACGGTTTTTCCATTTAGATTAAAGATTTTTAAATTATTAAGATTTGAATTAAAACTTGATGCTTTAAAATAATACTATGATGTTTAAAATATTTCATACAATACATTCTTTACAGATTGGCCTACCGCAAAGGACACAATAGGTTGAAGCAACAACATTTTTATGAATAAAACATCTCTCTCCTTTCATCGTATATTGTAAATCAAAGGATCCTAAAATATTCTCGTTTGTTTGACAATATGTGATGTCTTTTGAATCTGATTTTAAACACGTGAGACATACATGAAATGGTCCTATTTCATTAGAATTATTTAATTCCATATTTGTAGTTATGTTCCCAATAATTCCAGTTTCCATATTCTATAACTTGTCGTTATTATTATAATTCCAACAAATCTACACTTGATATAATAATTGTCAATAAAAATTAGTTCGATACCGTATTTATCCCCTATTTTGAATATGGTTTTATTTTGATATTTTTGCACAAAATCACTTGATAATGAAATTAGTATCTAAATTAGTATTAACATTCCTATTTTCCATGATTTTAAGTGGTTTATCTGCTCAAGAAACTCCTTTAAACATTGGTGACGATGTTTTCCTGTTCACATTTAAAAATGAATATTACATTCTTTCAAAGGATTCTCTTTATTCAACGGTAAATGGAAAAGATTGGAGGGTCAAAGGACACAATCTTAAACTGAATAACTTTGAGTTGTCATTTCTTTCTAAGGGGGAAATAGGATATTTGTTTTCAACCGCTGGAGGAAAAGTTTATCAGTTCAACGGGAATGATTTCAATGGTTTAAATAATTCTTTTGAATTTAAAAACCAATGTCTGAGCTACCCCTTCCTTTATAACAATAAGATCCACTTATTCGGCGGATACGGTTTGTTTACTTTCAAAAACATCTTTACTTACTTCGATGATCTAAAAGGAGAGTGGGAAATGTTGCCCACAAGAACACCAATTAAAGATTTACCGGATGAAAGGAGAAAAATGATAGGTCAAATCAATGGCGATATTCTTTATATTGGTAGTGGACATGGTTTTGATAGATCAAAGGAATTTTATACCAAGGAATTGATACAATTTGACGATTATTGGAAATTCAATCTTAAATCTTTGACATGGAAAAAACTTGGAGCTAATAAGGCAGGATTTAACTTAACAAATTTGGGTTTGCTCTATAATTTTGAAGGTAAAACATTATTGACAGGGTTTTCAAGTATAGTTTACGCAGCTGATATTGAAAAGAATGAGCTAACAACCTTTAAAAATTGTGATCAAGCAATTATTACCTCAATTCCCTACAATTATTCTCTACCTCCCCGCATTGTTTACAATTCTAATACCGGCAAGTTTTTATGTTTAATCAACCAAGGTGAGAAAGGACATGCTGCAATTGTGATTTCAAAAGACCAACTTCTTGGGAAACCCACAGCTGTTGAAAAATTATATAACCCAGAGAGATCATATACTTTGTACTACATTGGAATCCTGTTCGTAGCTCTTATTCTAATTATTGTATTAGTTTACTTAAGACGAAAACAAAACAAAAACATTTTCAACAGAATCAATAAATGTATCCCAGAACTTGAAAAAGTACTTTCATCAGAGGAACAGAAATTATTTAAGTTGATTTTTGACAATCATCCAAAACTCATTTCTTTCCCCTACCTGATGGAAATTTATGCTCCACATATGAGTTATGAATCCCAAAAGAAAAAACTACGAGTTTCTATTCAGGAACTGGAACTTAAAATTCAGGATGTTCTTAATACAAATTCTCCAGTTTTTAAAATCGAGAAACACAAAGACGATAAACGAATAAAAGAAATTGGGTTCAGAGTTTAAAGTGACAACAAGTGTTATTTCTAATTTTTTTAAATACCTCTTTTTATTTGGATAAAACTATCTCTGAATTTACGATTTTTTTCCTTAATACCCAAGAGATTCCGGATCTGAAGTCCCCGATATATTAATTCGCAATTTTATCATGTTTTGAGTTAAAATATGGTCAAGTCAGGATGAATATGGGGAAATTGCGAATTGACATGTGGGACCTTGCTTCAAAGCGATACATGGACCATTATTACATGGCATCTAATCAGAAATCACAAACTTTAATCAAGGATTTAATCCACCTTTTTTGTTTTGATTTTCACTTCGATGGAATCTGTTTAGGTTCACAAAAAAAAAATTATAAAAATGGAGGTTGTTTACAGAGAATAATGCTCCGTCTAAATAAGGGAAAGTATTTCTAACTAAAATTGTCTACAAAGTAAAAACAAAATTTAAAATTAAATTCAAGGAAGAAAATTCCATTCTCTGGTATTTCCAGTTCTTAGGGCTTTACCTTTTCGTTTCATATATTGGATAAGTTGACCAAATTGATCACCCTTTACCGTTTTATATTGTATGTCTTAATTCACTAATCATCAGCATGATGAAATGACCATGTTTTTCCGGCCAATTATGGTCAGATTAAACGGTTTTTCCACTTCTGTTAATAAAGCAAATTAAATCTCATGAACAACATGAAACACTAATCATTTTAAAACCAATCGTGGTTAATGGGGTCAGGTTCAGTTTATAAAACTCAATTTTACTACAGAACAAGATGGAAAGGCACACTTGGGGCACACTTAGGGTAGAGTTCAGGGTAGAGTTCGAGGTAGAGAGATAATGGGGTCAGCCACAATTCTTTTAGAAATCGTGGCTAACACCATTAACTTCTTAAAAACAAGCGACAACAGCCGCCGTCCCATGATCTTTCACCACATAGGGCGTTCCCCAGTCCATGCCAGAGGCGAATTCAAGGCCCATCACAACCACTACAGCCGATTTCTCTCTGGGCAACTGGTCTGCTTTGAAAGCTACCGATTGCTGAAAGTCAATTGGTTCGGTTATTACCGACATCCAGTCGCTCACGGTGACTGCTTTTCCCTTTGACATAACGAAATAATAAGGATTATACGCCTTTCTTTCCTCGTCCCATACAAGATCAGGCAGTTCAAAGATCTCTAAAAATACACGGAAATATTTTACTGTTTCTGGCCACTTAAACTTTGAGTTCGAGATGAAATCAGGCATTTTGAGCATTACTTCACGCCGGTCTTCGGTGATCGATAGTTCGGGAACACCCGTGAAAACGCTGGAGAAAGGATATTCCTTATTAAAGGAAAAACCAATCAAAGGAAAATTGTATTTCGAGGACTCAATCTGTCGAGTGCCACGAATACCAGTTTTATCCATCAACTGGATCTTTTTCCCGATCGCGTTCAATTCACCAACCCGGCGTCCTTTTTTCAAATAAACCACTTCATCGGTCATGCGGCGTATCAATTTTGACCACATCGCCACTCCCTTGAATTCTTCGTTGTTTTCCAGTGCGCGGGGTGCCTGTTTATTGTGGTTTGGATTCTTCTCCTTTTTAGTTGCCACAATCCATTCCTTGAGGTCCTTGTCCCAATATCCCCTGTAACCTCCTACATTGCCGCTAAATTTAAACGGCCCTACAAATCTTGCCATTTTAAAACGTGTTGTGGTCGTCGGTGAGTTTACGTATTTGGACGAACTTTTGGCGACCTGGTTTATCATTCAGTGTATTGATAATTTTGATTGACTTACAAAACAAATATAATATATTAAAATCGTATTGTCAATATTATTTAACATGTTATTGGGTGACATGAGAAGAAATTATAAATATAAATTTGGAATATCTTTGAAATTGTAGTACCTTTATTTGCCTAAGGCTTCAGATATATTGAAATTTTCTGCGATAGTTTTTTTCACCGCGGCGGATTAAAATATCCCGTAAAAGTTGTCAAAATTTCTTCGTTAAATCCGGTGAATATTCCCTAAATACTCTCCTAATATCTCCATATAACTTAAATTGATGTCATTTCAGACTCAATTTGAAGCCATATTAAAGCCATGTCGGTGTCATATCACAATAGTTGGGACCAATATGGCTTCAATATGGCTTCAATATGGCTTAGATATGGCTTTCACGAGAGTCATATGAGAATATTACCTAAGTTATATGGGAATATGCTTGCCTGTTTGGGGGAGATTTTTTAGACTGTTTTACCGGTGATCCGGAAATATTCTGAAGGAAAATTGAGATAAGGATTGACAACCCATTATTCCTTTAATTTTAGACTATAAAATTACATCATATTTGTTTAAAAAGGTTCTGTTGTAAGAAAAAAATGTAGGGGCCGCCCTTGTGGCCGCCCACGAGCAATGAAGATTTTTAAT
>Ga0209125_1000193_pt1 | contig 98741 bp, 94 predicted proteins | sample BarGraIncub1131A_FD_184503 | JGI IMG/M metagenome (GOLD analysis project Ga0209125, IMG submission 184503) | Arctic peat soil microbial communities from Barrow, Alaska - Barrow Graham LP Incubations 11-31A (SPAdes) (version 2) | ecosystem: Environmental > Terrestrial > Soil > Wetlands > Peat...
TTATATCGACACCAATAGATAGACTCTGTTCTTTAAACACATCCTTTAGCCGAGCCTCTATTTGCCCACTAAGCACTTTTCGTCGATATTTAGGACACCAGACCACATGGTATTTACATGAATACACAACATTGTTGTTACTTTTATATTCCATATTAGTATTATACCACAAATTGCTAATTAATACAAGTGCTGTTTACGCCTTATAGCTAAAGCAAGGGGTTTTACGGCACTTTTTTGATAATAATTTCACTAAATTCATCAGTCAACATCCCATTTAAAATTATTGGAATACAGCCTCTAATTATTCTGATAATCGCAGACGTCATTATAGTGAACCCTGTAACGCTATTTATGACTATCCCAAGCCAAGCGTAATTATCATAAATCCCATCAATAGTATCGTTCTTTATCATGATTATTTCGCAAACCACTAAAGACAGCATAACGCAAAGAGAATACTGTGCGAAATTGCTAAAGATATTTATTTTTATTTCACGCATAATAGTACATATAAGCATAAGACCGACTAAGGTTATATATCCATACAGAATAGCTTTCCCATGCACCAATTATTGACGTTCATCAAATCTATCGTTGTATTTATTCATGTTTTTCATCTTACTCACCCTCCCCAAATAATTCATCCAAGGATTTCCCCAACACCTTGCATATTGCCCTGCAAAGCTTAATCGTCGGATTGTACTCCCCTTGTTCAATTGCATTCATGGTTTGCCGAGAAATGCCGACCTCTTCGGCAAGAGCCGTCTGTGTCATATCCAATTGCACGCGCGCAACCTTGATTCTAATATTCCGAGCCATTTTTAATCACCTCACATATTCACACTACCACATCCATTACTATATGTCGATTATATGCGACTATTTGTATACTAAAACAAGCCCGTTCTTTGAAGAATGGGCTTGTTTTCAAAGTGACGCATTCAGTTATTATGTAAACTCTGTTTTCTGTTACGCTCTCACCTTAACCCAACAGCGCCGAAAGTGCGGAGCCTGTAAGCGTCGCATTCTCGGTCTGTTTGAAAACAACGAATCGGGAGAGCTTTCCTTCGATGTCGCTTTTTACATACCTGACCAGCTTTTCCCTGAAAAGCAGCGATTTATAGAATGTCGAGCCCTCGGCAACTACACCGAAGGGTTTTTCCGCGCTCTTTCCCCCATCATAGTGCAGGCAAAGCGCCGCAATATTTGCGCAGACGAGTCTTGCTGCTCGCTCGAAAGTTTTGTCGATTATCTCTCGCAGCACCTCAGCATCAGTTCCGACGCACATTCTCGATACACGGTTATCCGCACCGCGCAGAAAATCGTCCAACTCTGGCGATATAAAGGGCGGCATAACCTCTGCAAATTCGTCGGACAGAAGACCCTTCCGTGCGGCAAAATGCGCCGTGTTTGTAACAATTTTGCCGATGTACGCTCCCGAAAGCATCCTTTCCAGCGTATTGACGCTGGGGTGTTCGGCAGAAATGTCAATCATTTCGTCTACTCTTCCGCGAACCGCTTTTGTAAAATTGCCCGACTCGCAGTTTATTATCATGTCGGCAACTTTGCCTAGCTTTGAGATATTCTCGCCCTTTTCTAAGCAGCAGGTATTGTATCCCGTGCCGAGAATCAGTCCGCAAAGGCCATCAAATCCCGAAAGCGTAAACTCGGCGACCCCCCCCATAAGGCTTGCAACCGTATCGTTAAGAAGCGTGAAGTTTAGGCTCTTTGAAACGCCCAACTCACGCAGTTTTCTCTTCAATTCCTGCCCGATAACTTGACCTTCAGAGTTTGTGACGGACACTTCCTTTGTCAGACAAATGATTTTACCGTCACGATCAGGGAAAATTTCTGCGGGATACGAAAAGCAAAACCCAATTCTGTCGCTTACAACGGTAAGCGGAAGTATTTTTTCGGCAAGCTCCGTGAAAAACTCTTCGGCGGATATTTCGTATAAGCTTCCGGGCATGGGAAATTTATCAAGCCGCGACACTATCGGCTTGCCGTTGATAAACGTCACAAGCGCCACCCGCAGATTAGTTCCTCCTGCATCGACCGCGATAACCGGCACATTATCCAGCGGCGTTCCGAGAGCGGAAATATATGTGGGTATCATCGGAATGGAAGTAACTTCACCGCGTAGTCCTCTTTCCATCTCGGATATGAAAACCTCTGTCATCGCCTTTATATCTGTCAAATCGGGGTGCATAGAGATTTCTCGCAGTAATTCATTTGTTTTTTTGATAATTTCTCTCATGGTGTTCCCCCCGCAATTTAAAAAAGCAGCTTCAAGCGTGTTTAATATGCTGTTAATTGTATTTTACCATAACACATGGAATTCTTCCATTGATATTTAATAACCCCGGCCCCTAAATTCGTCTTTTTAGCAAAAAAGTCGCTCCGCACAACTAAGTGCTAAGCGATTTTTTTACAATTGCCAATAAGGATCCCAATTATTGATATATAAACTCTTCTTTACCGCTGCTCCCAACCTCCAAAATTAAAGAACCCGTAGCCATGTGCTGGTTATACCGTTCCTTTTTCAACGCAAACGGTCGTGACAGCGACGGATACTTTGAGACAACAGCCGACTGAAGATATAGCTCGAACTTCAAGTTTTCCTGCAAATTTGGATGCTCCAGCCCGTTTTCTCCGGTCCCGACAAGAAACATGAGTTGCGCACACGGCTTTCCGCTATCCTCAACAATTGTTTTATAAACCACGTCTCCATCGCCTATCGCGTCCCTGTGGACATCGAGTATGACCGAAATTCCGGGGTATTCCTCCAGGTATTTTTTAACAGCCTCACAGCTTTTTGCATAACTGCCTGTGTAGCTGGGATAGTCGTAGATGCTTCTGTCGTGTATCGCAGAAAGCCCATAGCTTTGAAGACACAATGTAAGCTCATCGCCTACCCTGATAACACTGTATTCGGAATCCTCTGTCCAGTAATTGTCAGTCTTCGGGGTCCCACCGCTATGTCGGACATGTATGCTTCACTTCCGTGCATATGTATAATCAAAATCTGCGGTCCTTCGGAAGCAAGCTTGACTGATGTTCCTGCCGAAACGAGATTATTAAGGTCAAGCTCATAACTTGTATTATTAGTAATTACCACTCCGCCTTCAATTGTTGTCGGAAGTATAACCGGTGATTCTTCGGGTTCCGGTTGCGCCGTTTCAGGAATAGTCACATCTGAAGGAAAAGGCGGAAGAGATGCCTCCGAACTGCTTGTATCGGTTTGTCCCGCTTGTTCGTTTTTTGATTGAGATGTGTTATCAAGGTCTAAGTTCGCGTCAGAACCGAGCTCCAGCTTAAGTCCGGCGGCGGTAAGGTTGTTTTCTCCTGCGAATCTGCCTATCGTCTCTCTGACCTGAGGATTTGAATCCACCGCGTGCGAGGCGTAAACCCCGACACAAATCAGTACAACAGCAGCAATGCCCTTTTTAAAGCTCAACGCTTCCCTCCTCTCTTTTTCCGTTTATTGATTTTATGCTCCTAATTATTTTTTGATACCCAAAAAGAGCTTGGCGCAGTATTATAGTATTTTTTCCCTTCGGTAGTACGCCGTCTTTACCGCAAATTGAAGTGCGCCAGCTTTACATAATGCAAAATTATTGACAACCAACTTGCATTTTGCATAGCTCAAACCCGTATTTCCACTATCATCGTAAAAAAGTTTTGGCAATGCGCACATACAACATTTTGTGAAATTCATTGATAACACTAGGTTTTTTTCGTCCATGTTGCGGATATGTGGAGAATCCATTATTTTGAGCATGTCAATTTGTACAAATTTGCTATTGATTTTTGTACACCGAAATGAATATAATTATGTCATAATAACAGAATACCGCAATTGTCCCTTCTGTTATGAAGTTCTAAAATAGGAGCGTGTTATGAAAAAGTTCATAAGAACAAACATTTCCGTAATATGCGCTATTTGTTTGATTGTTTGCATGGTGGGCGGATTTGCAAGTGCCGAAACATTGACAAGTGACACTGATATTGAATCCACCTATGGTACTGTCCCCATGTATTTAAACGGAATAAAAATGGCCGATGGCATTACGGTTAAAGAAACTACATATTTCCCGCTGAGAGCGTTTTTTAACGTCATTGGAAATCAAGCTGATATCGCATGGAACAACGAAACAAAAACAGCTACTGTAACCGGCGCAGGGTTTGTGCTTACGTCTACAGAGGGCTTCAATTACTTTACGATTAATGACAGATGTTTCTATCTTCCCAATGGAGTGCTGGTAATAAATGGCTCCCTTTGTCTTCCCATACGCGAGCTGGCAAAAGTCTATACGGCAACTGTTGAGTGGGATAGCGAGTACTCTTGCGTAAACATTTATGCGGACAAACCTTTGGTTATCGACACAGCTGCAAATGTGTATAACGAAAAGGATCTCTATTGGCTGTCGCGCCTTATCAACGCAGAAGCCGGCAACCAACCTCTTGACGGCAAAATCGCTGTCGGCGATGTCGTACTCAACCGTGTCGCTAATCCTACCTGCCCCGATACGATTTATGACGTTATATTTGACAGCAAATACGGCGTGCAGTTCAGCGTTACAACAAACGGTGGGATATACGCAGAGCCCAACGAAGAATCCGTCATTGCCGCAAAAATTTGCCTTGAGGGTTACAATCTTGTCGGATCTTCCATCTACTTTGTAAACCCACAGGTCGGTCTATCTTCATGGTTTGCAAAAACCCGCGTGTTCGTCGCGACTATCGCTCAGCACGATTTCTACGCATAAATGTAGACTTGCAAAGAATAATATGTTATTATTCAGGGTGTATCGAAAGATACGCCCTGTTATTATATTTTGCAAAATATTCGGAGGAACTGTATGCAGCAGATATTAAAAGACGGATTTAACACTCTGGGGCTGCCGTTTACCGAGGAAATGTCCGACCGTTTTCGAAAATACTACGACTACCTGACGCAGAAAAACGCCGTCATGAATCTCACCGCCATAACAGGCGAAGAGGATACCGCTCGCCTGCACTTTCTTGACTGCGCAGCACTTTGTTCGGTTTTCGATTTCTCCGGAGCCTCCGTTATTGATGTAGGAACCGGTGCAGGCTTTCCAGGTCTTCCGCTTAAAATCGCCGTACCCGATATATCTCTGACATTGCTTGACAGTCACAAAAAGCGCATGGCATTTTTGGAAGAAACCTGCCGCATGCTCGAATTCAAGGACGTCCGTTGCATAAGCGAAAGGGCTGAGGAAACGACTTCCGAGATTGGCGGGAGCTTTGACATTGCCGTTTCACGCGCTGTTGCACGCCTCAACATACTGTGCGAGCTCTGCTTGCCCTTCGTACACGTTGGCGGAGTCTTCATAGCCATGAAGGGTCCGGATTGCGCCCAAGAGCTTCAGGAGGCATCAAAAGCGATTTCGATTTTGGGCGGAAAAACCCCCGAAGTCAAAAAATATACCATTCCCGGCACCGATATTGTCCACAGCGTAGTCATAATCGAAAAAGCCAAGCCGACCCCTGCGGAGTATCCACGTCCATTCGGCAAAATAAAAAAGGCTCCGCTATAGGGCAATCTGTAAACATTCGTTTAGCCCTTCAGCCTTAAGCTCTCTTAGCATCGCTTCTTTGGGTATTATGTGTTCATAAAAAACAAACGAAGGAGATATATTTTTATGGCAGTAACAGTAATAACAAACCAGAACTTTGAAACTGAGGTCACCGCCTCCGACAAAACCGTTCTTATAGATTTTTGGGCAAGCTGGTGCGGACCTTGCCGTATGCTCTCCCCCATTGTCGATGAAATTGCTGAAGAACGTGCAGACATCAAGGTCTGCAAAGTCAATGTCGACGAAGAGCCTGAGCTTGCAGGACGTTTCGGCGTTATGAGCATACCAACGCTAATCGTCTTAGTCGGCGGAGAAGTAAAAAACAAATCCGTGGGTGTCATTCCCAAGGATAAGATTCTAGAATTGCTCTAATTCTCATAATCGTGATTTGTTATCGTCCGACTGAATAATTGAATTTAACATCAATAGAGGGTATTTAGAAATATTTCTAAATACCCTCTTGACTTTTTTATTTCACAGTGGTAGATTCTATTTCGATGATATTCTAAATAGAAATAGGTGGTGTATTTGAGCTTTCCTGAAACCTTCAAAGCGCTGGCCGATCCGGTCCGACGAGAAATACTGATTATGCTGAAGCAGGGAAAAATGTCGGCTGGAGACATCGGGCAGACCTTCGATATGACGGGCGCGACAATTTCATACCACCTCTCACAGCTGAAAAAAGCAAAGCTTGTCATTGAAAGCAAACAAAAAAACTATGTATATTATGAGCTCAATGCCTCGGTTTTCGAGGAAGTAATGCTCTGGTTTTCGCAATTCGGAGGTAATAAAAATGAAAATCAAGAATAATACTCAAGTCATTCTATCCACTTTGGTATGTCTTTTACCTATTATCCTGTCACTAATATTGTACGATAAACTTCCCAATCAGCTTCCCATTCACTTCGGCATGAATGGTGAGCCTGACAACTACGCGTCAAAGGCGATTGCCGCGTTTCTGTTGCCTTGTCTATTGGCCGCCCTCAATCTTTTCGTCCACATCATTATGAACGCGGACCCAAAAAGGAAAAACGCCAACATAGTCGTAAGAGGCGTAGCCCTTTGGACCTCTCCCATCGTTTCCTTGATTTTTGTACCCATAACGCTTTTTAAGGGTATGGGCTATGACATTCCCATTGAGACGGTATCTTTTTCGCTCATTGGTCTCATGTACTTGATACTCGGCAATTACATGCCAAAAAGCCGCCAGAGCTATACCGTGGGCATAAGACTTCCGTGGACGCTTGATAATGAGGAAAATTGGAACAAAACCCACCGTTTCGGAGGCTTTGTATGGGTGCTCGGTGGGCTCGCCATTATTGTTAACGCTTTTATCGGTAATTTTTATTTCTTTTTTGCCGTCACAGCTCTGCTTGTGATTCTTCCGATAATCTACTCATATCTGCTTTACCGCAAACAATCTAATGAAAATGAGGACTGATTATGAAAAAAGTTCTGGTATCACTGCTCACAATTACCCTAATATTGTCCTTAGCCGCCTGCTCCTCAAGTAAGCTTGCCGACGTATTCAAAGAAGATGAGGTAGTAGCCCGCGCTAAAAGCTTTGTCGAAACCATAAACACTCAAGACTATGATGCTGTTGTAGCGGAAATACGCGAAGATTTGCTAAGCCAAGTCTCATCTGATAGTCTAAAAAGCGCATGGGGTCCGCTTTTGGATAAAGCCGGTGAGTTCAAAGACTACACGACCATTGTTACATACGGGCAAAAGGGTAAAACCACAGATGAAGACTATGCGGTTTGTGTTCTTGTCTGCAAATACGAAAACGCCAGTCGCACCTTCACCATTTCAATGGATAAAGGCCTTGCAATCGTTGGTCTTTACATGAAGTAAATCCACATTAACCAAAAAGCGCCGTCAAAGTATGACGGCGCTTTTTGGTGTCCTAGATTGTCAGTGTTCCGTTATCGTCCTGCAGGAGTAAAAATATCTTTTCCTGATCTCCCGACGAAATAGTATAGCCCTTCGTGTCGGGATGCCCGGTAACAACCGGGCTGTTCTCTGGTCGAGCTGTCTGAGTATCTGTTTCGACCGTTGCTTCCGCGGTCTCGGAATTAGATGCTGGATTTGGTGTCACTATGACTTCTTTCCCACAGGCGGATAAGAGCCTTGCAAGCAGGGCGGCAGTGCAGCGCAGAGCAGCGCAGCGCAATTTTCCTTTTTGTCATAACATCCTCCTCAATCTTTTCCCACGGCAGGCTTTTTTACCTTTATTCCTATTTCAGCTTTTCTATTCCGAATCTTATGCGTTTAATAGTTTCATCTTTGCCTAGAATATGACAAATCTCAACAGCTCCGCCGGGCGTTACGGCTTTTCCCGCAACGGCAATGCGGACAGGCCACATGAGCGTTGCATTCTTCACTTCAAGCTTTTCGGCAAGCTCGATGAGCGTATCGTGGATTATCTCCTCTGTCCAATCGGAAATGGCTTCCAAGGCGGTCAGTGCCTTCCCCAACATATTAAGCGATATTTCGGCGTCCGTTTTTGATTTTTTGTTCGTGAAAAGCTCAATGTCGTATTCAGGTAGCGAATCGAAAAAGTCGATTTTCTCCGGAATGTCCGTAAGCTTGTCCGTGCGCGGCTGAAGAAGCGGTGCGAAAGCCGAAATGTCAATTGCGGGATTTTTTACGCTTTGGCGGATATACGGCTCGGCAAGCTTTGTAAAGTCCTCCTTTGACATCGCCTTGATATACTCGGCATTGAAGTACGTCAACTTCTCAATATCAAAAATTGCGGGCGACTTTGAAATTCCCGAAATGTCAAAAGTCTCACAAAGCTCGGAAAGTGTGTAAATTTCCTGTTCTCCCCCGGGACTCCAGCCAAGAAGGGCAACATAGTTCAAAACCGCATCCGTCAAATAACCCTGACCCAGCAAGTCCTCATAACTGGGGTCTCCATGACGCTTTGACATCTTGTTCTGGTGGTCGCGCATAACCGGAGAGCAGTGGACATACTTTGGAATTTCCCAGCCGAAAGCCTCGTAAAGCAAATTGTACTTCGGTGCGGAGGCAAGATATTCGCTTCCGCGGACAACATGCGTTATACCCATAAGGTGGTCGTCAATGACGTTAGCAAAGTTGTATGTCGGCAGTCCGTCAGATTTTATAAGAACATTATCATCCAGCGTATCATTTGGCACGGTAATGTCACCGAAAATTTCATCATGAAAGGTTGTCGTGCCATCACGAGGAATGCGCTGACGAAGAACGAACGGTTCGCCTGCCTCAGCTTTTGCATCGGACTCTTCCTTTGTCAGACGTGCACAGGGGTTTTCGGTTTTCTTAAACTCCTCGCCGGTCTCTTCAGCTTCCGCTTTCTGACAGAAGCAGCGGTATGCTCCGCCCTTTTCGAGTAAAAGCTCAGCATATTTCCCGTAGAGTTCGCGGCGCTCGGTTTGAATATAAGGGCCGACGGGACCGCCTACATCGGGTCCTTCATCGTGCGTAAGTCCGCAGTCCTTCATCGTTTTATAAATAACGTCAACCGCACCCTCTACAAGTCTTCCCTGATCGGTATCCTCAATACGGAGAATAAATTGTCCCTTGCCTTTTTTCGCAATCAGATAGGTGTATAGTGCGGTACGCAAATTGCCGACGTGCATATATCCTGTGGGACTGGGGGCAAAGCGCGTTCTAACTTTCCCGCGAGGAATGCGTGCTTCCATGTCCTCAAACCATTTCATGTCCATGTTCTTCGTTTTCTCCTTTGTGTCGCAAATATGATGCTATACAGTATAATATTTTATATGACGGGGATTGTCAAGCCGTGATAAAACGTGTTACAATGAAGCATTAGAATGTCGTTTGATAATCAGTGAGGTACATTTTTATGGCGCACAACATTTCCGAAAAAATGTTTGGTCTTACTCAGCGCAACTCGGCTGTTCGCGAGATGTTCGAGGAAGGAAACCGGCTTGCTGCCATTCACGGTAGGGAAAACGTCTTTGACTTCAGTCTGGGAAATCCCAATTTTCCCGCACCGCACAAGGTGAAAGAGGCCGTTTTCGATATTCTTGAAAACGAGCCGGGCTCCATGGTGCACGGCTATATGTCCAATGCAGGCTATGCTGATGTACGCAGTGCGGTTGCAGGGTCTCTCAACAATCGCTTTGGAACCACATTTGACGCCGCCAACATCATTATGACCGTCGGCGCTGCCGGAAGCCTGAACGTCATCCTAAAAACACTTTTAAACCCCGGCGAGGAGGTACTTGCTTTGGCTCCGTATTTTCTCGAATACGGCAACTATGTAGCAAACTATGACGGTGTTTTGGTAGTAGTTCCTGCAAACAACACGGACTTCCAGCCCGATGCCGAGGCAATCGGCAAAGCGATAACGCCTAAAACAAAGGCGCTCATCATTAATTCTCCGAACAACCCCACAGGAGTTATATATTCAGCGGAAACCATCACGAAAATCGCCGCAGTTCTTGAAGAAAAGCAGGAGCAGTACGGCCATCCGATATATATTCTGGCCGACGAGCCATACAGAGAGCTCTGTTATGACGGAGCCGAGGTCCCGTGGCTTACGAAGTATTACCGCAACACTATTGTAGGCTATTCGTGGTCAAAATCGCTTTCGCTCCCCGGTGAGCGTATCGGCTATCTCGTGGTTCCCTCTGAAACGGACGACTCTTCACTTATAGTTGACGCCGCCTCGATTGCCAACCGTATAATGGGCTTTGTCAACGCTCCCTCTCTTATGCAGAGAGTTGTCATGCGCTGTCTCGATGAGAGAACGGATATTGCTTCTTACGACAAAAACCGCAAGCTGCTTTATAACGGGCTAAAGGACGCGGGCTTTGAATGTGCATATCCGCAGGGCGCATTCTATATGTGGGTCAAAACTCCCTGTGAAGATAAGCAGTTCTGCAGCATTGCAAAAAAGTACAACATTCTTGTTGTTCCGGGCTCTGCTTTCGCCTGCCCCGGCTATGTCAGAATAGCCTATTGCGTCAGCCCCCTAACCATTGAGGGCGCGCTCCCCGGCTTCAAAAAGATAGCGGAAGAGCTTTTCAATAAATAATCAAAGGAATTTTCTGAAAATGGATGAAAAACCAATCGAAAAGAAAACTATATTCAGCGGAATCCAGCCCTCGGGTGATTTGACTCTCGGGTCCTATCTAGGTGCAATCAAAAACTGGGTTGAGCTTTCAGATACCTATAACTGCTACTACTGCATAGTCGATATGCACGCTATAACCTCGCGCCAGAATCCGGCGGATTTGCGTCGGCGCACGCTCAATCAGCTTGCTCAGTATATCGCCTGCGGTCTTGACCCCCAGAAAAACACAATTTTCATTCAAAGCCATGTTCCCGCTCACGCCGAGCTGGCATGGATATTAAACTGCTATACCATGTTCGGAGAGCTTTCACGCATGACGCAGTTCAAGGACAAAAGTGCGAAAAACGCCGACAACATCAATGCCGGTCTTTTCACCTATCCGGCCCTGATGGCTGCCGATATACTTCTCTACCAGACAGACCTTGTCCCCGTCGGCGAAGACCAGAAGCAGCACGTTGAAATCACCCGAGACATTGCTACCCGCTTCAACAGTATTTACGGCGACGTATTCAAAATGCCCGAGCCTTTTATCCCTAAGGTCGGTGCTCGCATAATGAGCCTGACAAGCCCCGATAGCAAAATGTCAAAGTCCGATAAGGACCCCGGTGGCTGTATCTACCTAATGCAAAAGCCCGATGATATCATGCGTGCCTTCAAGCGTGCGGTTACGGACAGCGAAACAAGCGTGCGCTACAACACCTCAGAAAAGCCCGGCGTGTCGAACCTTATGCAGATATATTCCGTTGCGACAGGCTTGAACTTCCCCGAAATCGAAAAAGAGTTTGACGGCAAGGGCTACGGTGACTTTAAGCCCAAGGTCGGCGAGGCGGTTGTGGAGCTTTTGCGCCCAATTCGTGAGGAAGCCGAACACCTTATTTCGGACAAGGCATACCTTGAGTCCATCTACAAAGAGGGCGCGGAAAAGGCTGCACGCTCAGCGGGCAGGACTCTTAGAAAAGTCCAAAAGAAGATTGGTTTTGTGGAAAGATAGTATCTTACACCTAATAATACTTTAATTGCAGGGTCTGCCGTGCAGTGAAAGGATAGTTTTGTTATGCCTGTTATGCCTATAAGTACTGAGCTTGCCATAAGAATTTTAATAACCATTGGGGTCGCTTTCATAATTAGCTTTGCAGCTACCCCGATTGTCAAGGCCTTTGCGCATAAGGTCGGCGCAATGGATATTCCCGGCGAAGAGAGAAGGGTTCATGACCACCCGATTCCCCGAATGGGCGGTCTTGCAATTTTTTTTGGATTCCTTTTCAGCGTCCTCCTTTTCGCGGATATCAACCGCCAATTGCAGGGAATACTTCTCGGCTGCGTGATTATTGTCGCAACTGGTGCAATAGACGATATTATTTCGCTTAACGCTTGGGTTAAGCTCTTTATGCAGATACTCGCTGCTGTTGTTGCCGTTCTGCACGGCGTTGAGATAAATGTTCTTGCTAACCCCGCACTGTGGATTTCAAAGCAGTATCTCATTCTGGGCGGTCTTTCGATTCCTATAACCATCCTTTGGATTGTCGGTATAACGAACTCCGTTAACCTCATCGATGGGCTTGATGGGCTTGCCGTCGGCGTTTCTACAATAAGCAGTCTTACAATGCTTGTCATCGCTCTTGTCGTTTCCGACAGCAGTGTTGCAATCGTTCTTGCGGCGCTTGTCGGCGCCTGCGTCGGTTTTTTGCCCTACAACCTCAACCCCGCAAAAATCTTCATGGGCGACACAGGCTCTCTTCTTCTAGGCTATGTGCTTGCCACGATGTCTATTCTGGGACTCTTCAAATTCTACGCGGTCGTATCCTTTGCCGTGCCGATTCTTGCAATCGCCGTTCCTCTGTTTGACACGGTATTTGCTTTTACCCGCCGTATTCTCAAGGGACAAAGCCCTATGCACGCGGATCGCGGGCATTTCCACCACCGTCTTATTGACATGGGACTCAGCCAAAAGCAGGCTGTCGCCGTGCTTTACTCCATCAGCGGGATATTGGGGCTTGCCGCAGTCCTAATTACGACCAGCGGCGAGATTAAGGCGCTCATACTAATTCTCGGATTCTGTCTGTGCGCTTTTCTGTGGGCGTTTGTATACGGAAAGCTTCACCATAACGCCGCCGAAGCGAAAAAAGAGATTCAAGTCAGTAACGCCTTTTCCGAAACTGAAGCAAATGCTGTGAATATAGCGACATCCATTGCCGAAAAAGGTGTGGAGGACGATAATGAAACACATTAAAGTTATGCTGGTTTTCGGGACAAGACCGGAGGCCATCAAAATGGCGCCTTTATATCTTGAGCTAAAGCGCCGTCCAGAAATCGAATGCATTGCTTGCGTTACCGCCCAGCACCGCAAAATGCTTGACGACGTACTAACCAGTTTTGGCATTAAACCGGACTACGACCTTGATGTGATGAAGCAGGGTCAGACTCTTGCATATATCACAAGCAGCGTTTTAAACGGCTTGAGCGAGGTTCTCCGCGAGGTGAACCCCGACCTCGTTCTCGTTCACGGCGATACTACAACCGCATTTGCGGCGGCTCTGAGTGCGTTCTATGAGCGCATACCCGTCGGTCACGTGGAAGCCGGACTTCGCACCTATGACCGCTATTCGCCATATCCGGAGGAAATGAACCGCAGTCTTGTCGGCAGACTTGCCGAATACCACTTTGCCCCCACTTCGCAAAATGCGCAAAACCTAAAAAACGAAAACATCACCGAAAATGTATTCATTACGGGCAACACTGTAATTGATGCTATGAAATATACTGTCAGAGACGGCGCTTTTAAAACCGAAGAACTTAAAAACATGGACTTCGGCAAACGCCGCGTGATAGCGATGACCTGCCACCGCCGCGAAAATTACGGTGAGCCGATGGAAAACATCTTCCGTGCAGTCAGACGAGTTGCCGAGACCTTTGACGATGTTTCTATCGTCTATCCCGTGCATCTCAGCCCGAATGTCCGCAGCGCAGCCCAAAAGTTTCTGAGCGGAGTTCCGAACATTCACCTCATTGAGCCGCTTGATGCGATGGAGATGCACCGCCTTATTTCAAAGAGCTATTTCGTCATGACCGACAGCGGAGGCTTGCAGGAAGAGGCTCCGGCTTTGGGCAAGCCCGTTTTAGTGCTTCGCCGTGAAACCGAAAGACCCGAAGCTGTCGAAGCCGGAACTGTCGAGCTTGCCGGAGTTGACGAAAACCGGATTTTTGAGCTTGCCTGCGAGCTTCTGAACGACAATAAAATTTACAACCGTATGGCGACAGCTGTCAATCCCTATGGTGACGGAGAAGCCTGTCCTCGCATTGCGGAAGCCATACTTTTCAGCTTTGGTGCAAGCGATAAGCGCCCGGAGGATTTTCGCCCATGAAAAAGCGAATTATTTACGGAGTAATCGCAATAATAATTATCGTTGCAATCGTCATTCTGGTTAATGCCTTCGGCTCCACAGACGATTCCCACGTTATTACTATGCCCTCACCCGCAATTGATAGTGGGGGAAGTATCAGTGATGATGGAATCGACCGCATTGAGGTCAGCTCCGAAAATGTCAAGACTGTTCTTGAAACCATAACACGTGCCGAAAGCTTTTCACGCACATATACAATCAAAACTCTCTGGAACGGCGGCAAAAGCACGTCGACGTCGACCTTGACCTATTGGCAAAAGGGTGACAACATCAGAATGAGTATTTCACAAGGCAACACCGTCAGAAATATACTTATTCTCGGAGACGACCTCTACATCTGGTACAATGGTACTTACGGCGTTTGGCAGTCAAAGCTTTCCGAAAGCAGCGTTTCCATGGAAGTCGACAGATTTTCTGAGCTTGTCACATATGAAGATATTAAGGGAATTCCGCAGGAGGACATCCTCGACGCGAGCTATGCTGTGCATTTGGATCAGCCCTGTATTTATGCAGAATACAAAAGCGGTGAGCTTAATTATATATATCATGTTTATGTTTCGATAAACACCGGACTGCTTGTTTCCATCGAGAAATATGACGGCGAAGATCTTATCTATTCAATGGAATCTGATTCCACAGAGCTTTCCACTCCGCCTGACAACTTATTCTCTATACCGCCTAAAGGAACAACATAGCTCCCGCAATCAGCAAAAGCTCAATATTGCCGCTCTCTCGATATAAGAGATAGAGAATTCCGACAAGCATGATATCCTCAAGTTCAAGATTAGATAGGCTGAATTTAGAGAGTATACTGCCGAGTCCGCCGAGCATACCGCCGCCCTCAGTCCCCATGATTTTCCCCGCCTATATCCATAATTTTCTTCATTTCGTCAGGATTTGAAAGTATCCCGTTTATCATTCCTTCGAGATCACTCAAGGCGATCACTCCCAATTTTTATTTTTTCCCAAAGTTTTCACTGATCTTCTTTGCGAGAGATTTGTCTTCTTCGGTGGACAAAAACTGACTGAGAACACGGTTCATGGTGTCATTGTCCCCCTCGGCGACAGCTTTTTTAAGCGCGTTTCCATCCACCATATTGCCAATTTTTTTCCCCTCTGCCGAGTTTATTACGTTTTTCAGCTCGCCCGCCTTGCTGCCTTTCAGAAGCTCTTTGCTCATTTTTCCAAAAGCGCTCATTCCGGCACCTCCCATAAATACTCTTTCAGTTCAGTATATTCAAATTATCTTATGTGGTTACTTTTTGAAAAAAAAGACTCCTTTGGCTCTCTGTTTTTCTAAAATTACTTGTTTCCGTAAGGAGATGTTCGTTTTGAGATTTATGGTGTTTTCCGATTCCCACGGATATTCCGAAAGAATGCTTAGTGCAATTGGGCAAAGCACTCCCGATATGATAATTCATCTCGGTGACGGAGGACGGGATATAGATAAAATAAAAAAAAAGTTTCCCAAAATCCCGCTCAAGGCGGTTCGGGGAAACTGCGATTTTGGCTCCGATTTGCCGGAAACGGAACTGTTTTCGGTCGGAGCCGTGAATATTTTCATAACGCATGGTCATACTTTCGGTGTTAAGAGAGTTCTTGCCCCGCTGATTGACGAAGCAATGGCTTTGGGTGCCAATATGGTAATGTTCGGTCACACCCACATACCTGTTTTTTCGATGGCGGGAGGTTTGTATGTTCTTAATCCGGGCGCCTGCGGAGGATTTGCGCCAAGCTGTGCCGAAGTCATCATAGACGAAAAGGGTGAAATTTCCTGCCGAATTCTTATGATCTGATATGAGCGTGGATTTTCTCCTTTTCCACGCTCTTTTTTCTGCTTATTTTCTCCAACTCCTCTTGTGTAAGCATCCGCGGAATAAACGCGCCTGCCATATGCCCTCTGCCGTTTCCGCGTCCCTTTATGTAGAATGCGGCGATTACGGAAAACACAAAGGCTCCGACAAGATTAACCAACATATCCTCCATTGTATCATTAAGCCCAATATCCAGATACCCGTCTATCGTTATTTCCGCCGGTTTGCCATGTACTGTTCCCGTTATTACGGTTGTGGAGATGTCATCAATCTTCACCGGAGAGTTCGAGCCGTTTGATTCCAGCTCCCAGGAGTTTACAGATTGAACTATTGTGTCCTTCTGCATATCGGCTCCCAAATATCTGTCGGCGGAAAACTCGCCGAATTCCCACAGAACTCCAATTGTCATTGAGAAACAGAAGGCTACAAAAGCAACAAAAAACGGAGATAGGCTGAAATTGATTTTCGGATGTTTGTTGAACACGTCAATAAGCGCAACTCCGATTGCTGCCATCAAAAAGCCGTTTATCGTATGGAGCATCATATCCCAATACTGTATTCTGTTATAGAACTCGCCGATTTCGCCCAAAATCTCGCTTGCAAAAATGAAAAGCAAAACAACTATCTCAAGTGTTGACGGCAGCTCTATCTTCAGCCGCTTTTCTACAAACGATGGAATCATAAACGCGATGAGAGCTAATGTGCAACAGAAAACCTGATCCCAGCGGTCGAGAATTACCGCACGCACTAAAATAGCTATTACGAGCACACGAAGAATGATATAGACTATTGTGGTAGTCCTATTTTTCTTTACAGCTTTTTCTAATATCCCCAAATTCCAAATCATTCCTTTGCGCTAAACTTCAAGCCACAAAATGACCATACAAATGGATAGTCATTTTGTGCACGTGTTGCGCTTGCTCCTTACGTGCGAGCAACCACATTTAAATCATGTTAGTTTGAAAATATATTTCAATCTAATCCTCTGTTCCTCCATGTTATAACGCGATAATTTAAACACAAAGAATCCTGGACTTTCTATGTATCAGCCTGTTATGTCGGGTTCGGAAGTCGGGGTATCCGTCGGAGATACCGACGGAGAGGGTGACTCCGACGCACTCTTTTTGAACACCACATAGATTGTATGGTCATCGCTGACGCCCATGAACGTATAGCTTGTAACGCCGCCTATGCTCGTTCCGTCAACCTTAACCTCAAAGACATCGTGACCATCATCGGGAGTGATAGTAAAGGACTGGTCTCCTCCGTCAGCGACATTAACGATTCCTTTGGGGCTGATTGATCCGCCCTTACCCGCCGTAACGGTTATCACGTGCTCTGTAATCTCGGGACCTTTTGAAAGTGTGACAGTTACAACATCGCCCTTCTGAAGCTTTGCGCCCTTCATAGGATTTTGAGAGATAATTGTGCCGATGTCTTCATCGCTGAATGCGTCTTCGGCTTTTGTAATGACAAGATTCAGCTTGGTAAGAATCATGTTTGCTTCATCGTATGTTTTACCTGTCAGCGTCGGAACATCAATGTAAACTGCGGCTGGGGTTGCGGTGTTTTCAGTGCTTTTGCCCGAGGAGACGGTTATTGTCACGCTGTCTCCCTCTTTGAATTTTCTATTTTCTTTTATGCTTTGCTTTATAACAGTACCGGCAAGTTCATCGCTTATCTCGGTTATTGGGGTAACAACAAGTCCCTTACCTTCAAGTAACGCTGTTGCTGATTCCTGTGGCATACCGATAACGCTCGGCATCTTGTTAGTATCATCGCCGCTTCCGCTGAAATCGAACAGTCCGCCCATGATAGAAAGAACCAGCGTCAAAACCGCAAGCAGTGCAATTGCGGCAACAACAAACTGTTTTTTGCGAAGGTCTTGTTCTTTCTTCTGCGACGACTGATTATTACTTGCCGCGCCTCGCAAACCAGCTGCCCTCGCATTCTGCTGTACAGGGTTCTGCGCTGTAGGGCGGCGAACAGGCGGAATAGGGGTTTTCGCCCTTTCCATCCCCTGCGTATGAATTGTCCTTGTTGCATCAGGCTCATCGCTTATTTTCCAGACGCGGGTGTTAAACAATTCATCATTGTCGGCATTTATAATGTCGCGTGTGCTGTGAACCGTTCCCCCGTGGGTCTGAGGTGCTTCACTGCTAACGAAAGCCTGTGTTTCGTCAACATCGGGCTCGGTGCTCATCGCCCATTCGAGTTTTTTCTCTTCATCTGAAGGCAATATGTAATACACGGCCCCGCATTTCGGACATTCGCCCAAAGCAGCGTCGATTTCGGCTCCACATTTTTTGCAGATTATAGTCCGCATAATAGTTCCCTCCCAATTGCGGGGCGCTCGTTTTTCCATAATTTCGGATACGAAGCGCAAAACCGCTGTAGCTTGTATTTTAACACATACAATTATATATTTCAAACATCTATTATTAGTCAACAAATTTTTTCAAAATCTTGTTTTGTTATGCTATAATATTTGTAAGCAGACATTATATAGATCTAATAATTTCCCTCAACGGCGTATTGCGCCTGCGATTATAGTCTTCAAAGCAGCTATTATATAACTACAAAACCCCTAATCACAAATCACTCACTGAGGAGAGGCTATGAAAACAGCTCTTGTTACAGGTGCTTCGAGAGGAATCGGAGAGGCAATTTCCCGCCAACTGTCCGCGGATGGCTTTAAAGTCTACGTCAATTATTTGAACAGCCATGAAAAAGCACTTGTCCTTGCGGAGGCAATCGGCGGCATAGCCGTAAAGGCAGATGTTTCCGACTTTAATCAAGTGCAGACTATGTTTGACGAAATCGGAGAGGTAAATGTTCTCATTTGCAACGCAGGAATCTCGGAATACGGGCTTTTTTCAGACATAAACCCTGAAAAATGGCGCAAAATCTTCTCTGTCAACGTCGACGGCGTGTACAACTGCGTGCAATGCGCCCTTCCTTCCATGATAAAAAACAAAAGCGGCTCAATTATTACCATGTCCTCAGTCTGGGGCGTTCACGGCGCTTCATGCGAGGCGGCTTATTCCGCTTCAAAAGCTGCGGTAATCGGGTTGACTAAATCGCTGGCAAAGGAACTTGGTCCTTCGGGGATAAGAGTGAATTGTATCGCTCCTGGTGTAATCGAAACCGAAATGATGTCCGGTTTTTCTATTGAAGAGAAGGGCAGTCTGCGCGATGCGACTCCTCTTTGCAGGCTCGGAAAGCCCTCGGATGTTGCGTTTCTGGCAGCGTTTCTCGCGTCCAATAAGTCGGACTTCATAACAGGACAAGTTCTCGGCGTTGACGGCGGCTTTGCCCTTTGATTAAGCATATTAAAAAAGTGGCTGCTGTGAGCAGCCACTTTTTTTATTTCTCAAACAATTCGGATACTCTCTTAATATATTTCGGTAGGGCACCCTCAAAATCGACACCGTTGCGGCGAGGCATTCCGCGCTCTACAGTACGTTCAATGCTCTCGCTGACAAGTGATATTGCTGTATCGGCGGCATCTTTCAGTCCTGCGCCGCGGAGCATTAGCGCTGCAAACGCCGAGGCGAATATATCTCCCGTTCCGCAGAAAATCCCCTCCTTCGCAAGACTTAAGCAAAGGCACTTCTCCCCTGTCTGAGTATCAACGGCATACACGCCTACTTTGTCTTTAGCGGGTCGGACACCGGTAATTACAACTATACCGGAACAGAGTTTTGTTAAGCCCCCTATGAGGGTTCCAATATACCCACTGTCGTGCGGCCCTTCTCTGTAAGGCAAATCGGTTAAAAGCGCAGCTTCGGTGATGTTCGGGGTTATAATATCTGCTCTTCCGCACAGTCTGCGAAAAGCAAGGCACATATCAGGTCCCAGATTGCTGTAATATTTGCCGTTGTCCGCCATAACTGGGTCAACAATGATTTTTGTTTTCTCCGAAGCAAGAATGTCTATTATTTCCTCAAGCGTTTCCGCCTGCTTCGCTGAGGCAAGGTAACCGGAGTAAATTCCGTCGAACTGAATTCCCTCCTGCTTCCAATGTCTGGCTATCGGCAACATTTCGTCGGACAAGTCCTTAAACGTAAAGCCCTTAAATCCGCCTGTGTGAGTGGAGAGTAGCGCCGTCGGCATGCAGGCACACTCGACACCACTTGCCGATATGACGGGCAAAGCGACAGTGAGTGAGCATTTTCCAACACCCGAAATATCATGTATCGCCGCGATTCTCTTTAGTTCTTCCATCGTAAGCCCTGTTCTTTCGGTTTATTTAAAGTCACTTCTATTCGGACATTTCTAGTGCGAACATAGAAACTAAGCGGATAAGAAACGCCGCTACTTTTTCCATTGAATCCACGGAGCAGTATTCGAGCGGTCCGTGGAAATTGTGTCCGCTTGTGCAAAGATTTGGGCAAGGCAGCCCCATATACGATAGCCTTGCGCCGTCAGTGCCGCCGCGAATCGGAACAATCAAGGGCACAATTTTCTCAGCTTCCATTGCGTTTTTTGCAAACTCTATAAGCTCCATGTGAGGTAAAATCTGCTCGCGCATATTGAAATATCTGTCCTCGGTGACGACCTGTACCACGTTTTCACCGTATTTTTTGTTTAAGTATTCCTCTATCGTGTGCATAAAACGCTTGCGGTTTTCAAACTTTTCCTTGTCGTGGTCGCGTACAACATACTGAAGCTCCGCGCCCTCAACCGTGCCCCCCATATTGTGAAGGTGGTAAAAGCCCTCATAACCCTCCGTGTGGGAGGGTGTTTCAAACTGCGGCATCATGGCGGCAAATTCGGTTGCGACCAGTGAAGCGTTAATCATCTTGTTCTTGGCGTAGCCCGGATGTACACCCCTACCCTGTATAAAAACGCCCGCATTCGCGGCGTTGAAATTCTCAAATTCGATTTCGCCCAAATCCCCGCCATCCACAGTGTATGCAAAATCCGCACCGAAATCGGCGACATCAAATTTCTCAGCTCCGTTACCGATTTCCTCATCGGGAGTAAAGCCGATGCAAATTTTTCCGTGAGGAGTTTCGGGATGTTTTTGAAGCTGCTCGACAAGCGCCATGATCTCTGCAATGCCCGCCTTATCGTCAGATCCAAGCAAGGTCGTACCATCCGTCACGATAAGCGTTTCGCCGATATGGGTTTTCAGACTCTCAAACTCATTTGGGTCGAGCACAATGTTTTTCTCTTTATTCAGCACGATAACTCCGCCGTCATAGCTTTCGATAATGCGCGGCTTGATGTTTGCTCCGGAAGCATCCGGTGAAGTGTCCATATGCGCAATAAACCCCAGCGCAGGAACTTTTTTGTCTCCCATATTAGAAGGTAACTGCGCCTTAACATAGCCGTATTCGCTTACTCGGACATTTGATACGCCCAAATCCAGCAGTTCCTTTTCGAGCAGGCGGGCAAGCGTCCACTGCTTTTCGGTACTAGGAATAGTCGTGGCTTCTTCCACTGACTGAGTATCAATGCTTATATAATTCAAGAAACGTTCTTTAAGCGTCATCTGTATTCTTCCTTTTCTCTCCCCAAGCATAGACCTTCACTTCATTTCCGATATTATAACACCGTATGAAATAATTTGCACTCTCAATTGGTGAACTACTCGGCAATTGAATAACCGAGCATCCAAGTCACGAAGTTGCGGAAGCAACAAAGCTACCTTGGAGGTGGGTCCATACCACCAATACTGCTACCCGAAAGGGTTAAACAGCTACCTTTAAAAACATAGGGGAAGATAAGCCCTTGAGAGGCAGTTCTTTTATAATGCCGGTCTGTTGGAAATAGAGCCTCAGGATATTAAAAGCACCCATGGCATCGGCATTCTAGCAGATTCCAGTATCACAAAAGAGCCCACGCTCTTTGCGATTAGACTTTTGAGGAAAATGGTGTTTCTGCTTGTATTTTTGTCAGCAGAAACACCATTTATACGTTTATTTATTAAATTTTTCTAAGTCGCCTATTTTATAGCAAGTTTTTAACTAAAACCGTTCAGAAACAGGATTATTTCTTTTTAATGCTGTAAAACGCATCATTTCCGAGATACTTTGCAACATCAAAAAGCTCGTCCTCAATGCGAAGGAGCTGGTTGTACTTTGCAACACGGTCAACACGGCTGGGTGCGCCGGTCTTAATCTGTCCCGCGTTCAGCGCAACGGAGATATCCGCGATTGTCGTGTCCTCGGTTTCGCCGGAGCGATGGGAGACGATGGTCGTATAGCCCGCTCTGTGCGCCAGCTGGATAGTGTCCAGAGTTTCGGTAAGCGTGCCGATCTGGTTGAGCTTGATGAGAATGGAGTTAGCAACGCCCAACTCAATGCCCTTTTTAAGACGCTCGGAATTCGTAACGAAAAGGTCGTCTCCAACGATTTGGATTCTGTGTCCGAGAGCCTCTGTCATCAGCTTCCAGCCTTCCCAATCCTCTTCCGCCATGCCGTCCTCGATAGAGATGATGGGGTACTTGTCGCAGAAATTGACCCACATGTCAACCATCTGCTGACGGGTCATAACAGTGCCGCGCTTAGGCAGATGATAGCAGCCATCCTTATCGTCAAACCACTCGGTAACAGCCGGATCCATAGCAATTTTAAAGTCCACGCCGGGCTTGTAGCCTGCCTTTTCGATTGCTTCAACAAGTGCCTTGAGCGCATCCTCGTCGCTCTTAAGGTCGGGAGCATAGCCGCCCTCGTCGCCTACGCCTGCGGATACGACGATTTTCTTCAAGGTATGGAAAACCTCAGCGCACATGCGAAGCGCCTCGCGGAAATTGGGAGCCGACACAGGCATAATCATAAACTCCTGAATGTCAACGCTGTTTGAGGCATGCGCTCCGCCGTTTAAAACGTTCATCATGGGGACGGGCAGTGTCTTTGCATTTACACCGCCGATGTAGGTATAAAGACTCATGCCCAGTGATTCGGAAGCCGCATGCGCGCAGGCAAGAGAAACTCCAAGAATCGCATTTGCACCGAGACGAGTTTTGTTGGGAGTGCCGTCGATTTCGATGAGCATTTTGTCGATGGAAGCCTGATCCATTGCGTTGAGCCCGAACATTGCTTCGGCAATTTCGCCGTTGACATTATCGACTGCCTTCAAAACGCCCTTGCCAAGATAACGGCTCTTGTCGCCGTCGCGAAGCTCGCAGGCCTCGAATGCCCCTGTTGAAGCGCCGGAGGGAACTGCCGCTCTGCCTATTGTGCCGTCTTCAAGCGTTACTTCTACCTCAAGGGTTGGGTTTCCTCTGGAATCAAGGATTTCGCGTGCAAGCACATCGACTATCTCCAGATAAGCTTTTGCTAACATAATTTTATCTCCTTTGTCGGTTGTTTTTCGTTTTCAAGTTAATTTAAGATCAGGCTCTCACCTGTCATTTTTTCGGGTTTTTGAATTCCCATAAGTTCAAGCATTGTCGGCGTAATATCCGCAAGACGTCCGCTTTTTAGCTTAACATCCGCGCCGCAGATGATAAAGGGAACGGGATTTGTGGTATGCGCCGTATGCGGTCCGCCGTCGGGTTCCGCCATACAGTCGGCATTGCCGTGGTCGGCGGTGATGAGGATTACTCCTCCCATGCTTGAAACGGCGCCAGCTATGCGTCCCACGCAGGCGTCAACAATTTCGACAGCCTTAATGGTCGCCGCCATATTACCCGTGTGTCCGACCATGTCGCAGTTGGCAAGATTGCAAATAATCACGTCATATTTGCCGCTGCGGATAGCTTCCGCGCATTTATCGGTGACTTCGTTTGCGCTCATTTCGGGAATCAGATCATATGTCGGAAATTGCTTGGGCGACGGAACCAAAATTCTATCCTCGCCCTCGTAGTTCTTTTCAACTCCGCCGTTGAAAAAGAAGGTCACGTGGGCGTACTTTTCGGTTTCCGCGATGCGAAGTTGGGTAAGGTTAAGTTTGCTGATATATTCCCCGAAGGTATCGTCGATTTGCTCCGGCGGAAAAGCGACGGGCAGCTTTTTCAGCTTTTCGTCGTAACGTGAGGTGCAGACATAGTGCAGCGGAAAAAGTCCGTTCCGGCGCTCAAAGCCGGCAAAGTCCTCACAGGTAAGCGCATAGGTGATTTCTCTTGCTCTGTCGGGGCGGAAATTGATGAAGATTACGCTGTCTCCGGCTTTAATCACGCCCTCAGGCTTACAGACAACAGGCTCGACAAATTCGTCGGTGACAGACATGGTATAGCTGTTTTCAATCGCCGCAACCGGATCTGGGTTTTGCACACCTTCGCCCAGAACGAGCGCGTTATAGCCTTTTTCCACTCTGTCCCAACGGTTGTCTCTGTCCATTGCAAAAAACCTGCCCTGAACTGTCGCAACTTCGCCGATTCCGAGCTCACGGCATTTTTCAACGCACTCACGCATGTAACCGGCACCTGTAGTCGGACCTACATCACGTCCGTCGAGGAATGCGTGGATATAGACCTTTGAAACTCCTCTGCGTTTTGCCATTTCAAGAAGCGCGAAAAGATGCGTGATATGGCTGTGTACTCCTCCGTCCGAAAGAAGACCCATAAGGTGCAGCGCACCGCCGTCCTTGACGCAGGCATCCATTGCGTCGGCATACGCCTTGTTATCAAAAAAAGTACCGTCCTTGATTTTGTTTGAAATCAGTGGGAGGATTTGGAAAACTACACGCCCCGCTCCGATATTGGTGTGACCGACCTCACTGTTGCCAATCTGTCCTTCGGGTAAGCCTACATCGAGGCCCGAAGCGGACAAGATGGTGTTCGGGCACTCGGCCAGCATTTTGTCAAGAACGGGCGTATACGCCCTTGTAACGGCGTTGTTTTCGCTTGGTTCCGCCAAACCCAAGCCGTCCAGTATCAGGAGGGCTGTGGGAATTTTTTTCATTATTGTTCCTCCCCCGTTGCTTGTGCAACCGCGTCGATAATCTGTGCAAATTCTTTTGGCTTGAGTGATGCGCCGCCGATAAGTCCTCCATCGATATCAGGCATTGAAAGCAGTTCCTTCGCGTTTTTCGGATTCATTGAACCGCCGTAAAGGATGCTAACGCTTCGCGCCACTCTTGCGCCGAATTTTTCGCGCAAAACGGTGCGTATTCCTTCACATACTTCCTGAGCCTCTTCCTTCGTCGCAGTCTTGCCGGTCCCAATCGCCCAAATCGGTTCATAGGCTACGACAATCTGGCGTTCTTTATCTGCTGGAACGAAGGACAGAGCCGCAAGCACCTGATATGTGATATATTCCATTGTAAGTCCGCGTTCTCTCTGTTCAAGAGTTTCTCCGACGCAGATGATGGGGCTCATCCCCTTTTCAAGGACGGCCGCGGTTTTCGCTCCGACTGTAAAATCGGTATCGCCGTGAAACTGCCTGCATTCGCTATGTCCGACTATTACGTAATGCGCGCTCATATCTGCGAGCATTTCTGCCGAAATTTCGCTGGTATAGGCACCCTTTTCGTGAACGCTGACATCCTGCGCGCCAAACGAAATGCGGTTGTCCTTCAAAGCGCGGCGCAGCGCGGAAATATGCGTGAACGGAACCAGAAGCGCGACCTCACAGGTCTTTTCTTTCGGAAGAAGAGCGCGAAGCTCCTCCGCAAAGGGTTTGACCTCCGAGGGAACAAGATTCATTTTCCAGTTTCCCGCAATAATTGTCTTGCGGTATTTTTTGTTCATAAAAAAACCTCCAATTATTTATTTAAAAGGCACGCGATGCCCGGCAGTTCGCGCCCTTCAAGGAATTCAAGTGACGCTCCGCCGCCCGTGGATATAAAAGTGATTTTATCGGCAAAGCCCATTTGCTCCACCGCCGCGGCACTGTCGCCGCCTCCGATAATCGTAATCGCGGAGGACTCCGCCATCGCTTTGGCAAGGCTCATAGTACCATCCGCAAAGGCGGGAAACTCGAAAACTCCCATAGGTCCATTCCAAACGACTGTTCCCGCACCCTTAATTGCATCGGTAAACAGGGTTATTGTCTTATCGCCGATGTCCATCCCCATCCAATCGTCGGGGATGCTGTCAACGTCAACAATTCTCTTTTCACAGTCTGCCGCAAAGTGGTCGCCGATAGCAACGTCTACGGGTAACAGGAACTTTACGTTCTTGTCTTTTGCCTTTTGCATAACCTGTCCGGCTAGCTCGACTTTGTCAGCCTCAAGCAGCGAGGTGCCGACGCCTTTGCCCATTGCCTTCAAGAAGGTATACGCCATTCCGCCACCGACAATAATCGTATCCGCCTTATCGAGAAGGTTTATAAGAACTCCGATTTTATCCGAAACCTTAGCACCGCCAAGAACAGCGACAAAGGGCCGCTTCGGATTGTCGAGCGCGCCGCCCATAATTGAAAGCTCTTTTTCAACCAATAATCCGGCATAAGCAGGAAGGAACGCCGCAACCCCTGCTGTTGAAGCATGTGCGCGGTGAACGGTTCCGAAAGCGTCCGAAACATAAATTTCTCCGAAAGTGGCAAGCTTCTTTGCAAGTTCGGGGTCGTTTTTTTCTTCACCCGGGTCAAATCTGAGATTTTCCATGAGCATAAGCTCACCGTCTTTTAAATCGGCAGCGATTTTTGTGCACTCAGGTCCGGCAACGTCGGATGCAAACTTGACCGGCATATTTAAGAGTTCTGAAAGCCTGACTGCGACAGGTGCAAGGCTCAGTTCCTTTTTGAATTCGCCCTTTGGCTTGCCCAGGTGTGAACAGGCAATCACCTTCGCTCCGTTTTCAAGAAGGTATTTTATAGTGGGAATCGAAGCAACTATTCGCTTATCGCTCGAGATTTCTCCTGTCTCTTTGTTTAGCGGTACATTGAAGTCGCAACGCAAGAGCACCCTCTTGTCTTTGACATCAACATCTTTTATTGATTTCTTGTCGTAATTCATGCCAAACCTCCTGTTAATTACTGTTCGTGGTTTTTTCTATACTTCATCTAGCGCCATTGAGCCGCTAGCGCAAAGTCCCGGAAAGCCCTGCTGGCGAAGGGCCTCGTAACATAAAATTGCAACGCTGTTGGAAAGATTGAGGCTGCGGGTAAAGTCTTTCATCGGGATTCGTATGCAGCGGTCTCTGTACCGCTCTCGCAGATACTCGGGAAGTCCCGCCGTTTCTTTTCCGAACATGAGCTTAACATCGCCCGTGAAATCTGCTTTGTCATAGCTAAGAGCTGCCTTTGTCGTTGCAAGCCAAAGATTATCATCGCCGTTAATCTCAAAAAATTCGTCCAGATTTTTATAGACCTTTACGTCAAGATACTTCCAGTAATCAAGCCCCGCCCTTTTTAATGCCTTATCCGAAATATCGAAGCCCAACGGTTCAATAAGGTGAAGCCTTGCGCCCGTAACCGAGCAGGTACGAGAGATATTGCCTGTGTTTGCAGGTATCTCCGGTTCAACCAAAATGATGTCAATCATGTTTTCCTCTGTCACTTTAAATCACTTGTCATGATGTTTCTAACGTTTAAATATATTGTAATACCTAAGTTCCGAAATATCAATACAAAAAAGAGAAATAAATAAACAAATTGATTAAAATGATTATGTTTATGAAACTTTTTCTCCGTTTTTCAAGATCAATCAATAACAATCAAAATACCTTGAAGCCTCGACTTGCAAATAACATTCCCGGGCATTATAATAGTATATACTGGTAAAATGCATTTACGCATTTTACTCAGGATTAAACCCGATGATTCGGAACAATTTTCTTTAGAAGGTGAACATTCTGGACACAATAAAAAATGAATTTCGCGGCGGCACGCTATATATTGTCGTGCCCTGCTACAACGAGGAGGAAGCCCTCCCCGAAACATCCCGCCGTCTGCGCGAAAAAATGCACTCTTTGATAAGCAGCGGTAAAATTTCCGAAAACAGCCGAGTCATGCTCGTCAACGACGGCTCTTCGGACAGAACATGGCAGCTAATCAAGTCGCTTCACGAAGCGGACAAGCTTTTCAGTGGTGTCTGTCTGAGCCGCAATCGCGGACATCAAAACGCTCTTTTATCAGGACTTATGACCGCAAAGGACAGAGCGGATGTAACGATTTCCATGGATGCCGACCTTCAGGACGACATCAACGCCGTCGATGAAATGATGGACAAATACTATGATGGCTGTGAGATTGTTTACGGCGTGCGCTGCTCAAGAGTAAAAGACAGTTTCTTCAAGCGCTTCACCGCAGAGGGTTACTACAAGCTTTTGGACTCGCTCGGCAGCGAAATTGTCTTCAACCATGCCGATTACCGCCTGATGAGCAAAGTTGCTCTCGAGGCGCTCTCGCAATACAGTGAAGTGAATCTGTTTTTGCGCGGAATCGTTCCCATGTTGGGCTACAAAACAGGCGTAGTTGAATACGAGCGCGGCGAGCGTATTGCCGGGGAAAGCAAGTATCCGCTAAAGAAAATGCTAAGTCTGGCTTCCGAGGGCATCACATCTCTGAGCACAAAGCCCCTGCGAGCAATTCTCTGGGGCGGCGAGGCAACGCTGTTTGCCGATTTAATTCTTTTAGTTTTGTTTGTCATTCAGCTTTGTGTCGGAATCCCGTTCGGGAGCTTCAAGGCACTTTTGTTGGTTATTCTGCTTATGGGTGGGCTTATTTTAACGGGAATCGGCATTGTCGGCGAATACGTCGGCAAGATATACCTTGAAACAAAGCACAGACCTTCCTTTATCATCGAAAGCATAGTGGAATAATAATTCCGTATCACACAAACTGCTGCCTGATTAAACACCAGACAGCAGCTTTTCATTTTTCTGTTCTATCTCATTTTTAAGGTTGCTCCGCCGTCGCTGTATTGCAGTGTGCCAAGGAGCTCTCCCGAGGAGCTTATTATATTCCACGTGCTGGCGTCAGCTTTTACGATGCTCACGGGAACAAAGCGTCCTCCCATATAACAATAAGAAAGTGCTTCACCGATTTTACTCTCATCAACCGCAAGAGCTGCGTCCTCCGAAACGGGAACAAAGCCGATATAAAACGGTAAATCCGTTCTTCCGCTGATTGCAGTAATTGCCCCTGTCAGCGCCCACGCGCTCGAAGTCGCCCCATAATCGTGTTCATGGTAATATAGGTTTCCGTCGCTGACGTATGTCGGATCAACATTCAAAAGCCAGACGCTCTCTTCCCCGCTGAAATCAACATTTTCAACAGCTTCAGCCACCGCTTTTGCAATCATAGTGTCCGCAATTGTCGTTTCGCGGTAATCGTGCAATTCGCTGATTGACGCTACGCAGCACAGCAGTGCTAATGTGGCGGCAATAACGGCCTCCGCGGTTTTTCCCGCTTTCAGCCTTCCGAAGATTAGATCAAAAAATGCGTCGGCAAGAAGCGCAAGTCCGCAGAAGGACACCACTAAATTTCTCAGTCCGAACCACGGAGATTTAAGAACGAAAAACAAAGCTAGGGGAATAATCGCAAGGAAAATGCCGGAAAACAGCTCTGCAAAAAAGCTGATGCTCTCACGCTTTGTTTTTTTGATATACACAAAAAGTGTAACACACAAAGCGGCTATAATAAGTGCATACAGCAGCTTCGGTTCCAGAGCAAAGAGCTTGAAGCCTCTTACAAGGCCTTGGCCCCAGGTCGCGGCAGTTCCGCCTAAAAATGCCGTCTTCATCTGGGTAAGAAGCGGCACCAGAACCTGCTCAGTGTAGTTATCCTTCCATGGTAAAAACAGCACCGCCCTCTGCCCGTAGACGCCCACTGGCATAAGTTTCGTAATGGCAAAATACAACCCAGCGTTTACAAACATGAAAAAGCCCCATGAAGCTCGCCTTTTGCTTAATCCTCTTGCGTTTCGCAGCATAACGATAAGAGTCAGGGCGCCGGAAAACAGGACAATCTGTTCGTATAGGCAAAATGCTGCGAACTGGAAAACCGCAAATAGCACCAGATTTCGTTTTCTGCCTTCATCGCACCACGCGTCAAAGTTATAGAACGAAAGCGAGGCGAAGAACAGCCCGACCACAATACGGCTAGACGCCGAAAGCCAGTAAGTTCCCTCGACTCCGAGCGGCAGGAGAGCGAAGACAACGAAGAACAAGTAGCCTGTGCCGAAATACTTTGAAAACATTTTGTGCAGGAAAATCGCTGACGCGGCGTACATGGCGGAAATAATACCTACCGCGGCTAACATATGTCCATAAAAATGCGACCAGATTAAAATGGTGCAAAGTCCCGCAAGAGGACGTGCCGAAAGTAACCCAAGTCCCTTAACAAGAGTAATAAAGTCTTGACCGCTTGCTGTATAGTTGTGGAACTCGATATAATCGTCAAGCTGGTAATAATACTCAAAGCCGTAATAGCAATAACGAACAAAAATCAGCCCGAACAAAACAAAAAACAGAAGAATGTAATTCCGCGTTTCAAACTGTGCGCCTTTTTTAATCACAGTCGATTCTCCTTTCAATCCGCTCTTTCACGGCAAAGCGAATCAGATAATATCGACGAACATCTTTATGCTGTCACGCAGCACAAGCACCTTTGAATCTCTGTGGTTTATAATTCTGATGGGAAAATGGGTTACGGGAAGCGATAAACCTTTTGCAAGCAGCATATCTTCAAAATCAAAGGCAAACCCGTCTGTCTCGCTGAGGGAAAAAATCTGTTTTGCCGCCTTTGCTGAAAAAGCCGTCAATCCGCACTGCGTGTCATAGTGAAAACCTGCAGTTGGATTTGTAAAAAAGCGAAACAGCCTGCTGGCGAGAAGTCTTGTCCTCGGATAATCCTTGAAGCCTTGCGGATGAAGTCTTCTGGAGCCGATGGCTATCTCCGCGTCTTAGTCTTGAGGCTTTTTTAGAAGCTCGCCTACCGCCTTGATTCCATAAGCAATATCCGCATCTGTGTATATGTTATAATATTGCCTTCGGACGCAAGAATCCCCTCTCGCACGGCAAAGCCTTTACCCTTGTTCGGCTTGTGTCCTATAATGCGCAGGTGTGGATTATCTATGCGCTGCACAGTATTATCTGTTTCGTCCGTGCTTCCGTCTTCGGAAATAATAAGCTCATACTCTGAGAAACTGCGCTCAAGGAAAGTAAGCGCAGTTTCTATTGTGTTTATAATTATTGAAGCTTCGTTATACGTGGGAATTATAACTGAAATTTTCACATTTTGCAAGGCAATCTCCCTCTTGTCCTACTTTTTGTCGCTTTTACTTTATAGTTTCTTTGTCACCATATTTGAGTGATATAACGCATTGTACCACAATATCTAGTGTAGAATTTAAATGATCCAAACAATATATGCGATATTTGTGATATGTCATAATTGCAAAGCCGGAGCTTGTGATGTAGAATGATATTGAGCCAATTAGCCGCTACGGAGGAAATAATGTTAATATACGGACTTCAAAAGCTGTCGCTTCTCGATTACCCGGGAAAATTGGCAGCAACAGTTTTCACAGGGGGCTGTAACCTACGCTGCCCCTTTTGCCATAACGCCTCGCTTGTAACGCGCTTCACGGAATGCGAGATAATTCCAGAGGACGAAGTTCTCTCCTTTCTGGAAAAGCGAAAAGGTCTTTTGGACGGTGTCTGCATAACAGGCGGCGAACCTCTTTTACAGGAGGATCTTGCGGATTTCATTATAAAAATACGCGCGATGGGTTTTCTTATAAAACTTGACACAAACGGCTCCTTCCCCGAAAAGCTTGCAGCACTCATCAGTCGTTCACTTGTAGACTATGTTGCGATGGACATAAAAAACTCTTTTGAAAAATATGCCGCAACTGTCGGTATCCTGGATTTTAATCCGGCTCCCGTTTTTGAAAGTGCCGAGCTTCTAATGCGCGGCACTATCCCCTACGAATTTCGCACTACTCTTGTACGGGCATTTCACACTCCTGAGGACATCGAAAAAATCGGCAGGGCGATTAAGGGTGCAAAAAACTATTTTCTCCAAAATTTTGAAGACAGCGGCGATCTTGTAGGTTTTGGCGATAGCTCATATTCTGTTCCGCTAAGTGGCTTGTCAGTCCCGGAAATAGAGCATTTTAGGAATATTTTGGAACAATTCTCAGAAACTGTTGGTATTCGCAATTGACATAATATATCAATATTTAGTGGTTAATTCTATCTTTTTGCCATTGACAAACACAATATATCCGTATAATATATTGATTAATCTCATAAAGTAACAACTATTACATAATAGTTACAAATATAGAAATAGGGGGCATTGAAATGTATCAAGTAGTCAAACGTGACGGAAAAGTGTGCGATTTTAATATATCCAAAATTAGCGTCGCTATAACAAAGGCATTCGAGGCACAGGGTAAACAATTCACGCCTGACATTATTGATCTTCTGGCCCTCAAGGTCACCGCCGATTACGAAGCCAAGATTCATGATGGGCTTGTCGGGGTTGAGGACATTCAGGACAGCGTCGAATCCATACTTGTAGCTGCCGGATATGCGGATGTTGCCAAAGCATACATTCTTTATCGTAAGCAGCGCGAGAAAATGCGCAACATGAAGTCCACAATTCTGGATTATAAAGACCTTGTGAACAGCTATGTCCATTTAACTGATTGGCGCGTTAAGGAAAACTCAACGGTCACATATTCCGTCGGTGGGCTTATTCTCTCGAACTCCGGCGCAATAACTGCAAACTACTGGCTTTCCGAAATCTATGATGACGAAGTCGCAAGCGCACACCGGAATGCGGATATGCATATTCACGACCTTTCCATGCTTACGGGCTATTGTGCGGGTTGGTCATTAAAGCAGCTCATTCAGGATGGTCTTGGCGGAATCCCCGGCAAAATCACTTCTTCGCCCCCAAGTCACCTCTCCACTCTCTGTAATCAGATGGTCAACTTCCTCGGCATTATGCAGAACGAATGGGCTGGCGCTCAGGCCTTTTCCTCCTTCGACACTTATCTTGCTCCGTTTGTTAAGGTTGATGCCCTCAGCTACAAGGAAGTCAAGCAATGCGTCCAGTCCTTTGTTTACGGCGTAAACACTCCCTCGCGCTGGGGAACTCAGGCACCGTTTTCAAATGTAACTCTTGACTGGACAGTTCCGAGCGACATGGCGGAGCTTCCCTGCATAGTAGGCGGCAAGGAGATGGACTTCTGCTACAAGGACTGCAAAAAAGAGATGGATATAGTAAACAAGGCGTTCATCGAAATTATGATTGAAGGCGACGCAAACGGACGCGGCTTCCAGTACCCCATTCCAACCTATTCCATTACAAAGGATTTCGACTGGAGCGAAACTGAGAACAACAAGCTCCTTTTTGAAATGACCGCAAAATATGGCACGCCCTATTTCTCAAACTACATCAACAGCGACATGGAACCGAGCGATGTGCGCTCAATGTGCTGCCGTCTGCGGCTTGATTTGCGCGAGCTTCGCAAGAAGTCCGGAGGTTTCTTCGGAAGCGGCGAGAGCACCGGTTCTATAGGCGTGGTTACAATAAATCTCCCCCGCATAGCATATCTTGCTGCAGACGAAAAGGCTTTCTATTATCGTCTGGACCACATGATGGATGTTGCTGCAAGGTCTCTGGACACCAAACGCACTGTTATCAATCGTTTGCTCAACGAGGGGCTTTATCCCTATACAAGACGCTATCTCGGCACCTTTAACAATCACTTCTCCACCATCGGTATTATTGGAATGAACGAGGCCGCTCTCAATGCCAATTGGCTCGGAAAAGACCTGACCCAGCCTGAAGCGCAGCAGTTCGCCAAGGACGTTTTGAACCATATGCGCGAGAAGCTCAAGGATTATCAAGAGCAGTACGGTGCACTGTTCAATCTAGAAGCAACTCCCGCCGAATCCACGACCTACCGCCTCGCAAAGCACGACGTTAAACAGTATCCCAACATCATCACAGCCTCGGAAGAGGGCGGCACTCCCTATTACACAAACAGCTCCCACCTGCCTGTCGGTTATACTGACGATGTTTTCGAGGCGCTCTCGATTCAGGATGATCTGCAGACCCTATATACCAGCGGCACGGTTTTCCATGCGTTCTTAGGTGAGAAGTTGCCCGACTGGAAGTCCGCCGCAAACCTTGTCCGTAAAATCGCAGAGAATCACCGTCTTCCCTATTACACGATTTCTCCCACCTATTCCGTTTGCAAAAACCATGGTTATCTCCCCGGCGAGCAGTTCATTTGCCCCGAATGTGGAGAAAATGCGGAGGTCTACAGTCGTATAACCGGCTATTACCGTCCCGTGCAGAACTGGAACGAGGGCAAGTCAAAGGAGTACAAGGACCGCAAGCTTTACGATGTGGAAAATTCGCAGGTTCGCGAAATTCAGACAGCAGAGCACAAAGAGGTTCCGACCGAAGAATGCGCCCCTGTAGCTGTCGATAACGCAAAAGTCTTCCTCTTTGCTCGCAGCACCTGCCCCAACTGCCGCGTTGTGGAATCGCTTTTTGAAAAATCCGGTTTTGAGTATGAAAAGATTATTGCGGACGACCATATCGAGCTCGCAAAGCAGTACGGTGTCAAGGGCTCACCCACACTCGTCATTACGGACGGAGTAAACACCGAAAGATACTACGACGTACCTGAAATCAAGAAATTCCTTGCATCTGTGCAAGTCAGATAAGCAAAAGTCTTTTTAGATTTTCTAATCCTAAATATCGAAAAAACGAGCCTTTCATTGGGGTCGGGCATCCGCCCGACCCCGTTCAACTACATAATAGAGGAAGAAAAGATATGCATGATATCGTTATCATCGGCGGTGGTCCCGCGGGAATGACCGCCGCGCTTTACGCGCTTCGCAACGGAAAAAGCGCTTTAGTTCTCGAAAAGGGCGGCTTCGGCGGACAGATTACCTATTCGCCGCGCGTTGAAAACTACCCCGGCACGCTCACCATGAACGGCGATGAATTCGCAGACAGAATGCTCGAGCAAATCCTCGCGCAAGGCGCGGAAATCGAAGTGGACACGGTAACCGGAATAATAGATGAAGGCGAAATTAAACGCGTCCTCACCGAAGGAGGCGCAGTGTTTGAGGCAAAGGCCGTCATCATTGCAACAGGCGTTAAGCACCGCATGTTGGGCTTAGCAGGTGAATACGAGCTCGTCGGCAACGGTATCAGCTTCTGCGCAGTCTGTGACGGCGAGTATTACAGAGACCAGATTGTTGCTGTCGCGGGCGGCGGGAACTCCGCCCTGCAGGAGGCAACCCTGCTCGCCGACGTATGCAAAGAAGTCATCATGATACAGGATCTTGACTGTTTTACAGGCGAAGAAAGACTTTCCTCAGCGCTTTTAGCCAGACCGAATGTCCGCGCGTTCACAGGAACGACAATCGAGGCTATTAATACCGTGGGCAGCGTACTGAAAGGTCTCCAGCTCCGCAAAAAGGCTACCGATGAAACGCTTGAGCTTTCCTGTGACGGGCTCTTCATCGCAATCGGACTGATTCCCGAGAACTCCGCCTTCTCCGGTCTTGTCCCTCTCAACAGCTACGGGTACATCGCCTCAGGAGAGGATTGCGAAACCGGCCATCCCGGCCTCTATGCCGCCGGCGACTGCCGAAGCAAACATCTCCGCCAACTGACAACCGCTGTCGCCGACGGCGCTGTTTCCGCAATCGCCGCCTGTGAATATATAAACCAAAACTATAAATAATAAAAATCCCGTCATCGTTTGATGACGGGATTTTTTAAGCCAATGCTTATGCGGGAAGAACATTTACTGCGCGAAGCTTGCCGCTGCTCTTGGGATCGGGCTCGACATCATATGTGACAGCCTGACCTTCGTTGAGAGACTTAAAGCCGTCGCCGGCAATAGCGGAGAAGTGTACGAATACATCGTCGCCGCCCTCAGCGTTGGAAATAAAACCAAAGCCCTTCTGTGAATTGAACCATTTAACTGTACCGTTATGCATAATAGTACCTCCAAAAATATTATATCCGATAAAAACAAAAAAACTCATACTCAAGAAGCAAACCATCAAAAGACTTGCTTTAGAGCACGAGTCGAACTGATCAATCTGAATACAATGTAAATACTAACAGACTTTTTCCCCTTTGTCAATAGCGTTTCGAATATATACTTATACCAACATCCCATACAAATTCTTGTAACCCGAAGCAGCGGCTAACCGAAAATTGGTTAGCCGCTGCTTCATTTATCAAACAAAATGTTCTTAGTTCTTGGGTTTGATAATGAGGTTAATCAGCTTGTTTTTTACAACAATCGTCTTAACAATTTCCATGCCTTCGAGCAGACGGGCAATTTTTTCATCCTTGCAGGCAATGGATATTACAGTTTCGTCGTCCGCATCGACAGGGATAATCACCGTCGACTTGAGCTTTCCGCCGACCTGAACCGCAATTTCCTTTTCAGCGTCAACTGTCTTGGCTTCGTCATATTTTGGCCACGGTGCAAGGCAGGCATAGCCCTTGTACCCCTGAATTTCCCAAAGCTCGTCGGCAACGTGCGGGGCAAAGGGGCTGAGCATGAGAATGAGTGCCTTGATGTCCCCTTTTGTCGGCTTGTTATCGGAAAAGGTGTTGACAAGGGACATGAGTGTTGCGATTGCGGTGTTGAACTTCATACTCTCAATGTCTTCGCTGACCTTTTTGATTGCCTTGTGAATTTCCGCCTCATTGCCTTTTGAATATCCGTCGCCCTCAAGCGGCATTTCGGCGAGGTTCCATATTCTGTCCAAAAATCTTTTACAGCCCTTGACTGCGGTGCTTGACCACGGAACGGCTTTTTCAAAGTCGCCGATAAACATGATGAACAGGCGGAGGGTATCGGCACCGAACTCATCAATAATGTCGTTGGGATTGATGACATTTCCGCGCGATTTGCTCATCTTTTCGCCGCCTTCGCCAAGGATCATTCCGTGGCTAGTGCGCTTCATGTAGGGTTCCTTCGTGGGAACAACGCCGATATCATATAGGAACTTATGCCAGAAACGGCTGTAAAGCAGGTGGAGCGTCGTGTGCTCCATGCCACCATTGTACCAATCAACCTGATGCCAGTAGTTGATTGCGTCCTCACCAACAAGAGCCTTCTTGTTGTGCGGGTCCATATAGCGCAGATAATACCAGCTTGAGCCGGCCCACTGCGGCATTGTGTCGGTTTCTCTCTTTGCGAATCCGCCGCAATGGGGGCAGGTGGTGTTAACCCACTCGTCCATATGGGCAAGCGGGCTTTCGCCGTTGTCGGTGGTTTCATAGCTCTTAACGTCCGGCAGACGGAGCGGCAGCTCGCTTTCGGGAAGCGCAACCCAGCCGCATTTCTCGCAGTACACGAGAGGAATCGGCTCGCCCCAATAGCGCTGACGGCTGAAAACCCAGTCGCGCAACTTGAAGTTAACTTTTTCGTGACCCAAGCCTTTAAGGATAAGCCACTGCGTAATTTTCTTTTTAGCCTCTTCAACAGTCAAGCCGTCCAAAAATCCCGAATTGACCATGATGCCGGTATCGCAGTCCGTATACGCCTCATTTTCGACATTTCCGCCCTTGACGACCTCGATAATAGGAAGCTTGAACTGCTTTGCAAATTCCCAGTCGCGTGAATCATGCCCGGGAACCGCCATTATAGCTCCGGTACCATAGGTTGCCAGAACATAGTCGGAAATAAATATCGGGATTTCATCACCTGTAACAGGGTTAATCCCGTTGACGCCTTCAAGCCGAACGCCCGTTTTTTCCTTAGCCATTTCCGTGCGCTCAAAGTCGGACTTTCTGGTCGCCGCCGTCTGATAATCGCGTACGGCTTCAAGATTTGTGAGCGACGCTGCCCATTTTTCAATGAGGGCGTGCTCAGGCGCCATGACCATATATGTCGCACCGAAAAGCGTATCCGGACGAGTGGTATAAACCATCATCGTGTCGCCTGCCGTTGTTCCAAAGCTGACCTCTGCGCCTGTGGAACGTCCTATCCAGTTACGCTGCTGGATTTTGACACGCTCAATGTAATCCACCTCGTCAAGATCGTCGATAAGGCGCTGGGCGTACTCGGTTATTTTGAGCATCCACTGGCTTTTTTCCTTGCGCACAACTGCGGAACCGCAGCGCTCGCAAACGCCGTTTACAACCTCTTCGTTTGCCAAAACACACTTGCAGGAGGTGCACCAGTTGACAGGCATACTTGTCTTATAGGCAAGTCCCTTTTCAAACATTTTGAGAAAAATCCACTGCGTCCATTTGTAGTATTCAGGGTCAGTTGTATCAATGCACCTATCCCAGTCAAAGCTGAATCCCAGAATTTGGAGTTGCTCGGTGAAGCGCTTTATGTTGGTTTTCGTAACTTCGCTCGGGTGCTGATGATTCTTTATCGCATAGTTTTCCGTCGGAAGACCAAACGCATCGTAGCCGATTGGGAAAAGGACATTATAGCCCTCCATGCGGCGCTTTCTCGCAACAATATCGAGCGCTGTATACGGACGGGGATGTCCGACGTGCAGCCCCTGCCCCGAAGGATAGGGAAACTCAATAAGCCCGTAGAATTTCGGCTTTTCGTCGCCGGTTATCGCGGCATAAACTTTCTCTTCGAGCCATTTTTTCTGCCATTTGTTCTCAATAGACGTAAAATCGTACTTCATAATATGTGTCAATCCTTTATTCAAAAGAGCACTTTTCCCCCGCGCTCCAGTTATTTAAGGTCATTTCTCTCATTACACTGAAAACACAAAATGACCATAAAAAGGAATGGTCATAAATTGCGCCTGTGCCAAGTCCGCCCGAAGAGCGAAAAGCAAGCACATAAAATCATATAAGTTTTAAACTTGTTTGGCCTTTATCTCTCTCCTACGAAAGACGAAATGTCGATTTGTTCGCCGTCTGCCCAAAGCCGCTCCAAGCCATAGAATGCTCTGGCTTCCTCCATGAAAACATGGACGATAACGCAGCCGTAGTCAAGAAGCACCCATCCGCCGGCGCGGTAACCCTCGCGGTGAAGAATCTTCTCGCCGTTATCTTCCAAAACCTTTTCAACCTCGTCGCAGAGCGATTTAATCTGTGTTGAGGAGCCCGCGGTGCATATTATGAAATAGTCGGCCAGAACTGTAATTGCGTCTATTTTAATAAGCTTTAAATCGGTTGCAATTTTGTTCGCGAGAACCTCGATTATTTTTTCAGCCAATTGCTGGGATGTCATCATATATGTGACCTTTCCTTTCATTTTGCCGTCTGCGATTCGGCGGCAAAGCCATGCTGCTATTTGGTTTCGGCATCGTATGCCGCAAGATTATCGGAACTTATCCGAATTTGTAGAAGGAGTTTAGTCCTCCCGCAACCTCTCCACCGTTGGTGACAGTATAGTTGCTTGCATCTGGATTATTCCCGCTGTCCGGTGCCGTCTGGCTAAGAATGTTGCAGTCTGCCTTCGTTATGGGATTTTTGAGAGGGTTGATGTAAGTGTTTACCATAATCAGCCACTCATCTACGCTTATCGAAACATATGAACCTCCGCGGACAGTGCAGCTGTAGTTACCGGGCAGCGTCATGATGTTGATATCGTCCATGGACATCTTTAAAAATTCTGCAGCGTACCACTGCATATTTCCGATGCTCAAGTCTGTTTGTGCGTTGTCTAATACAATTTGCGCAATCTCGACAAGGTTTGTCAGGTTTTTTAGTTGGAGAGCCTGCTGCGCGACAGCCTTTATCAATGCGTGCTGGGTTTCAAGGCGGTCAATATCTCCCATGCCATAACCAGTTCCGTCGTTGTTTTTGCGAAAACGGAACACTCCCAACGCATTCTCGCCGTTGAGCAGCTGATAGCCCTTTTGAACATGGATATGGAACTCGTAGTTCATATCGGGAGTAATATCGTCATAGTTCATATTGAGAGGTACATCAAAGTATACTCCGCCGAGGCAGTCGATTGCCTGTTTAAAGACTTCGGTATCAATGAAAACATAGCTGTCCGGACGGAATCCGCAAATTCCTTTAACCTCGTCTAATAGCGCGTCTATTCCGCTGTCGCCTTCGCTTTCCGCGTTACTGAATACCGCATTGATTTTTTTAACTGACTGCGGAACATTCACCAAAGTATCACGCGGAATGGAAACAATATTCACCTTGTGCTCAACCGCATCGTAACGAACGAGCATGATAGTATCAGTATTGGCCTGAAGTTGGTCGATTCCGACCACCAAAACGGTGTAATATCGCCCGATCTCTCTTGTTGGCGTATCCGTGATGTTCACAGTCGCATTGGGATCGGAAGGAAGATTGCTCGTAGTATCAGGCGGCCTTGTCGTAATCTTCCAATATGCAAATACTAATCCTGCAATTAATAATATAACCAGAAGCGCAATAAGCCAACCTCTGCCCTTTTTTTTCTGCTTGGGCCGCTTTGACTGTTTGGGAGTCTCCCCTTTGCGTGCGGCACCTGTGTTATTATTGTCCCTCTGAGCTTCGTTTATATTATTTCTGCCTGTGTCGCCACCTCTGCGTACCTCGGCGTCATAGTCTGAATTATTTGCTCTACGTCCGTTTCCACCAAATACTTTCATTTGGTTACCCATCCCTTCAAAATTGCAGTTGTGCAATTAGCACAATATATTAATTGCCGCGATGCGGCTATATTTCTTTTTTATGTTCAATAAGCCATTTCAAGGCGCTCACAGAGTTCGTGTGCGGTACGGAATTTTTAAGCGCTAGCTCCTCAAGACTCATTTGCAGGCCTTTAATTAAAGCCGAGTCGATGTCCTTATAGGCAAGAAGCCTAAGCTCGTCCACGCCCTCGAAAGCGCGTGTAGGCTCGATATAATCGGCCATATATATTATTTTTTCAAGCAAAGTCATATCCGCACGACCTGTTGTATGCCAATAAATTGCGGAGTAAACCTCATTGCAAATTCCAAATTTATCGCGGGCAAATGCTGCGCCCGTTTTTGAATGTAGCAGCTTGACATTGGTTTTTTCATCGACATCCGTGATAATACCATATTCTTCGCACAATATCAACTGCTCAGGACCTTTTAGTTTTTTTGTTATATCATGCAATATTCCCGCTTCCGCGGCAAGGTCTACATCTGCGCCCCATCTTTCAGACAGTTTAACGGCTTCCTGTTCGCAGCCCTGTACATGAGGAATACGTTTTTCATCGAGAAATACATAGGAATTTAAACGAAGCCAAGCAAAATTCGGTTTTGCTCCGTAATAGCGGTGTTTGATTATCTCATTATAGACGAGTTCTGGAAGCAAATTGTTTCCGTCGCGATTTTTTAGCTGAACCCTAAGCTCCGAGGACGATACATCGGTGGGAACAAGCCCTATCTCGATGACGGTAACGCCGTAAGTCTTTGCATAATAGTCTGCCTGATTGTGAATCTCCGCGACCTCTTCATCTTTTCTAGAAAAAGTCGCGAGGGTCGTAATCTCGAGAATTCGCTTGAAATCCTTCCATGTTTCAAAGCTCATGAGCATGTCCGTACCCATAAGTAAAAAAAGCTCATCATTCGGGTAGATTTTTTTAAGTTCCGAAAGCGTATCAACGGTATAACCTATACCCACACGGCGCAATTCCATATCGGAGATCTCGGTGTTAGCAAGAGTCCCGAAAGCGAGCACCGAAAGCGAAAACCTCTCCTCCGCAGACGGGGACCCCGGCTCTTGCTCCTTGTGCGGAGGTCTGGCGGCAGGCACAATTATAAGCTTATCGGCATGGAGCTCGTCGGCTGCCGCTTTTGCTGCTTCGACATGTCCATTGTGCGGTGGGTTGAAACTTCCCCCGAAAACAGCTATCCGCATTTTTTACCGCCCCCCTTAAATGATTATCTTTCCTACTTTTTCTTTTCTACCTTAGGAAGCTCTATTATTGGGTTTTTCTCGTTTTTCTTGTATATGACGAACTTGCTGCCTATGACCTGAACTCCGTCGGCCTTGCATTCCTTGCACAGCATGTCGCTGACCTCGTGCGGAGAAAGCGTCGAGTTTTCAAGGACTTTCCCCTTCACCAGTTCGCGGGCCTTTAGCGCGTCTTTTGCCTGAGTGATGATATTCTCACCCAGGTCACCCTTGCCGATGTGGAGTATTGTATCCTCTTTTGCGGCAAGTCCCCGCAGATATGCGCGCTGTTTACTTGTCAGCATTATATTCCCTCAATTTCATCTCAAATATTTTCAGTGCTTTGCCTCTGTGGGAAACGGCATTTTTCTCTTTCGGCGAAAGTTCCGCCATTGTCTTGCCCGTTCCCGTAATTTCAAAAACGGGGTCATACCCAAATCCGCCCGCACCTCTCGGCTCGGCAGTTATCCTGCCTTCGCATTCGCCTCTGGCGGTAATGACATCGCCGTTCGGAAAAACGCAGGCTATACAGGAAATGAATTTCGCGCGCCTATTATCAGCGATCTCAAGATTTTTCAGCAGAAGGCTAACTCTCTCCGCATCGTTTTGGCAGGCATCTCCCCCATAGCGCGCGGAGTATACGCCCGGAGCGCCGCCAAGGGCTTCCACGGCAAGCCCCGAGTCATCGGCGATGGCAGACTCGGATAACGCCTCACAGGCTACTCTAGCCTTTATCAGCGCGTTTTCTTCGAAGGTCTCGCCCGTTTCCTCCGCCTCGAGGGCAATCCCCGCCTCGCCCTGCGAAACGACCTCAACGCCGATAGGTTCGAGAATAGCTTTCATTTCCTTCAGTTTACCGTTGTTGTTTGATGCCAGAATATATCTCATTGCTGCAACAGAGCCTCCACGAATTCCTGCGGCTCAAAGGGCATAAGGTCGTCTGCGCTCTCGCCTACTCCGATGTATTTCACGGGAAGCTTTAGCTCATCAGCAATCGCAAAAACGATTCCACCCTTTGCCGTGCCGTCGAGCTTCGTCAGAACGATACCCGTAATATTTGCGGTTTCCTTGAACTGCTTTGCCTGAATAAGACCGTTCTGACCTGTTGTCGCATCCAGAACAAGTAGCGTTTCAGAGCTGGCGTCCGGCAGTTCGCGTTTAATTATCCTCGTAATTTTGTTCAGCTCGTTCATAAGGTTCTGCTTGTTGTGAAGTCTGCCTGCGGTGTCGATGATTATAACATCGATGCCTCGCGCTTTTGCCGCCGCAATGCCGTCAAACACGACAGACGCCGGATCAGAGCCCTCCTCGTGCCTCACAATCGAAGCTCCTGCGCGGTCAGCCCAAATTGTGAGCTGCTCCGCTGCCGCGGCACGGAAGGTATCGCCCGCAACGAGAAGCACTTTTTTGCCGGAAGCTGTCATTTTTGCGGCGAGCTTGCCTATCGTCGTTGTTTTGCCCACACCGTTTACGCCTACCATCAGGATAACTGAGGGTTTGGTATTAAGGCAAAGCGCACTGTCTCCGACCTGTAAAATGTCAGTTAAAACCTCCGTAAAGGCGGCTTTTACTCCGTCTCCGCCACGGAGGCCGCGCTCCTTAACAAGCCCACGAAGTCTATCAACGGCTTTGACGGAGGTATCAACTCCGGTGTCAGCCATTATCAGCGCTTCCTCAAGCTCGTCAAAAAACTCTTTGTTTTCTCCTGTAAAACCCACGAAAACATTGTTCATCTGAATGGACATGTTTTTCTTGGTTTTCGCAAGTCCTTGCTTAATCTTATCAAAAAAACCCATAATATTGCATAACGTCCCTACACATCGGGACTTTTTCCCCTTTTGAAAATTACTTTCCGATTGCTTTTTCCGCATCTTCCAAATCAACGGAGAGCATCTGAGAAACGCCCTTTTCCTGCATGGTTACGCCATACAACATGTCGGCTTCCTCCATCGTGCCGCGGCGGTGAGTAATAACGATAAACTGTGTTTTGTTGACCATGCCACGCAGATAATGCGCGAAACGATCGACATTGGCTTCATCGAGCGCCGCCTCGATTTCGTCCATGATGCAAAACGGTGTGGGACGAACCTTGATAATGGCGAAATAGAGTGCGATAGCCACAAACGCCATCTCTCCGCCGGAGAGCAGGCTAAGCGTTGAGAGCGTCTTTCCGGGAGGCTGAACTTTAATTTCGATGCCGCAGTTCAGTACGTCTTCCTCATCCTCGAGTATAAGCGCGGCATGTCCGCCGCCGAAAAGCTCCAAAAAGGTAGTGCGAAAGCTCTCGTCAATCACGTTGAACTCGCGGAGGAATATGTCTTTCATTTCGTGCGTAATGTCGGTAATAATTCGCTCCAGTTCGCGTTTTGCCTTGTCCACATCGTCACGCTGTTCACTCAGGAAATTATATCGCTCGCTTATGCGCTCGTATTCCTCGATTGCGCCTATGTTGGGGTTACCAAGCGAATTTATTTCGCGTTTCAGAGTGTTAATGCGCTTTGTAGCGTCGGCAAGGTTTGATAGTGGCTCGCGCACAAGCTGTGCCGCCGTGCGGCTAAGTTCATAACCGTCCCATAGCTTGTCGATAATCTGCTTTTCTTCCATTTCGGAAGCAAGCTTTTTCTGCTCCATGCTGCCGCATAGGCGTTCAATATCCAAAAGCTCGCGGTTTTTGTCCTGAGCCCTTTTCTCCGACTGCGTGCGCTTGCCCTCAAGCTCAAGCTTTAAGGCGTTGATTTTTGTAAGCTCACTCCTGATATTGTCCGCAATCAAACGGCTTTTTGAGAGTTTATCGGAAGTTGTCTGTTTATTCTCTTCTATTGCATCTTTTTCGGCATTGAGCGAGTCGATTGCCTGTCTTCGTGTTTCGCCGTCGCCGGTCAAGTCGGCTAAAAGCTCCTCAAGTTGCTTTATTGCAAGCAACGTGGTTTCGCTTTCCGAAACAAGCGAAGATCGCTTTTCGGCAAAAGCCGAAAGCTTTTCGGATAGTTCCCGAGCTTGCTTCTCGTGCTCCTCGCTTTTTGCCGAAAGCTCGCTTAGCTTTGTTTCAAGCGCCGTAAGTTCTGCGTTAAGCCGATCGATTTCCTCTTTCGTACTGTCGGAGCGCTTTGTGTTTTCCTCACTGCGGAGTACGGACAAAGCCGCTTCGGTTAAATAAGCCTCGATGGCTTTTTCCGCTTCACCGAGCACAAACTGTGTCTGTGATTTTTCGCTGTCACATTCGCGGAGCGCCTCAAGCGCCTCTTTGAGTTCAAATTCCGCGGTTTGAAGCTCATATCTCGCGGAGTTCAATTCACGCGTGGCTTCCGATAGCTTTGCGCCGCATTCTCTAGCCTGAACATCAAGCTCCTCAACTTTGGTTCGGAGCGTTTTGAGTTCATTTGCGCGGGAAAGGATCCCGGAATTCTTCGCGGCGCTTCCGCCCGTCATCGAGCCGCCCGCATTAATCATCTGTCCGTCCAGCGTAACTATGCGAAGCGCATTGTCGTTTTTCTTCGACATTGCAACAGCGTCTGATAACGTTTCCGCGACAACGGTTCTACCCAGCAGATTTGAAAAAACGCCTGTAAACTTAGGGTCAAAGCGTGATAACTCGAAAGCCGTCCCGAGATAACCGTTCTCTCCCTCAGGCTTGTGCTTCATATCGAAACTTTTTATGGTGTCGATAGGTAAAAAAGTCGCTCTGCCTGCGTCGCGGCGCTTGAGCATCTCGATAGCCGACTTGCCTTGTTCCTGCGTGTCAACAACTATGCTCTGCATGGAGCCGCCAAGAGCTGTTTCGATTGCAAGAGTAAAGCGGTCATCAGTCTTTACAAGATTTGCGACTGGGCCGTGAACCCCTTTGAGCGTTCCGCGCTCATGCTCGCGCATAACGGTTTTGACCGCGAGCGAATAACCCTCGTATTCCTTTTCCATTTCCGTTAGCATGGAAGCGCGGGATCTCGCTGAGTTTAAATCGATTGTCAGCTTTGTCTGCTTTTCCTCAAGCGCTTTGACCTTGCTTTCGCGGCCCTCCATGCGCATTGAGTAGCCTTCAATGACGTTTTTTAATTCCTCGGATTTTTCTTTTGCTTCTTTTTGAGCAAGGTTCGCTTTTTCAAGACGCGTTTTCAGCTCGTCACGGCGTGACACCGTTTCGTCATTTAAGCCTCTGCGCGTTTCATCCGCTTCGCTCTGTTCGCGTGCCGCATCCGCAAGCATGGAAAACACCGCGCCGCAGTGGGCCAGCGAAGACTGCTTTTCACTTTTATCCGCAAAGAGCCTTGATACCTCAAGCTTTGCTCCGTCTTCCCCCTCGGAATTGCGGTTCATTACAGAGCTTGTGTCCTGAGCTTTTTTTCCAAGACTATCTAGCTCGTTTTTAATATCCGCGACACGCTCGTGTCTTTTGGCAATTTGGTTTTCAAGAGCCTTTGCTCTTGTATCCTGCTCCTCAATTTCGGTTTGAAGCTGTGCTTCGCGCTCAGAATTGTGCTTCAGGCTGTTCACTAAAACGGCAAGCTCGCTTTCAAACTCGGCGCAAACGACATCGACCTCGCCAAGATTTGCTCTCAAAGTTTCCGCTTCAAGGTCTTTTTCGCGCATTTTCTCCGAATAGTTTTCGGAAGCGGTATAGAGCTCCGTCAGCTCGTTCTGAGATTTTTCAAGCTCGTTTTTTGCTTTTTCCCAGTCGTCGTTAACTGCCTGTGCACGCTCGTGGAGCTTGTCCAGTGTCTCCATCCATACGGAAACTTCAAGTAACCGAAGCTCGTCGCGCAGAAGGAGGTATTTTTTTGCGGTTTCGGCCTGTTCCTTTAGCGGATCAAGTGAGATCTTAAGTTCGTCGATTTTATCGTTTATACGGACGAGATTTTCATCCGTATGCATTAGCTTGCGCTCGCTTTCGTCTTTGCGGTAGCGGTAACGCGAAATGCCCGCGGCCTCCTCAAAAAGCTCGCGCCTGTCAGTGCCCTTTGAAGAAATAACCTCGGAGATTTTACCCTGACCGATAACGGAATATCCGTCGCGCCCGAGTCCCGTGTCCATCAGCATCTCGCTTATGTCCTTAAGGCGCACAGACTCGCGGTTTATGTAGTATTCGCTCTCGCCGCTTCTGTAATAGCGGCGCGTTATCATAACCTCGGTGCTATCCGTATCGAAAACACGCTTTGTGTTGTCGATAACCAGAGAAACCTGAGCAAAGCCCATTTTGGGACGCTTTTCCGTTCCGCCGAAAATAACGTCCTCCATTTTCCCTCCGCGAAGGGTTTTTGAGCGCTGTTCACCCATGACCCAAAGTATAGCGTCCGAAATATTCGATTTTCCACTCCCGTTTGGACCGACAATCGCTGTTATGTCTTTTTCGAATGTCAGTCTTGTCTTGTCTGGGAAGGACTTGAAGCCTTGTATTTCAAGCGCTTTTAGATACATATGTCACCTCTGGTAAATTATTGCAGGGAAAACGCTGCGTGCTGATTGTATATCTGAAAATTATATAATAATTTTGCTCAATTTGCAACAAAACGTGCGAGATTTACGACAAAATAGCTGCTACTCAGTTATTTTGTCGTGCATGTGCCGACTGTTTAGACACGCGCTAATTAAAACTTTAAATATCATATGACCGCTCTACAGCTATGATATTTATACTGCCTTTTTGTACGTCCCCCGGAGACACCTTGACACCCATAAGCAAAAACTCTTCACAAAGCACCTTTATGTTCGACCTTTTTTGTCCGATCATGGCAGAAACATCGGATTTATTCACGTACAGCGTGACATTTTCCCTGTGAGGATTGTCCTTCAAAAGCAGTCTCGCCTTATCAAGCAGAATCCGAGAAACAACAAGCTCACCGAAAGCCGGATGGTAAGCACCGGCAACGGCTGCTCCGTCACTCAGCTCTTCCGTGGGGTTGAGTCCCAGGCGAATAACGGGGATTTCCGCTTTCTCAAACATTGGAAGAATCTCGGCGCAGATTTCCGCCGCATCTTCAACCGTATGCTCTTTGTAAGTACCTGCACGCCACATATCGCAAAGCGGCGTATTTTCAATGATAACAGTAGGGTAAATTCGCACGCCGTCCGGACGTAGGGCAATAATTCGCTTTGCCGTTTCCAACGCGCGCTCTTTTGTATCTTCGGGAAGTCCCGTCATCATCTGTAGAATAAGCTCAAAGCCGTATTCCTTAACAAGGCGGGTAGCAGTTTCAGTCTGCAAGGCCGTATGTCCTCTGCCTGAAGCTTCAAGCACCTCGTCGCACATAGACTGCGCTCCAAGCTCGATTGTTTGCACACCACTTTCTTTTAGTCTAACAAGCGTTTGTGCGTCAATCGAGTCGGGACGGGTAGAAAGGCGAAGTGATGTTAGCGCCCCATCATGTAAAAACGGCAAAGCCGCGTCCAAAAGCTCATTTTGCTCTTCGACCGGTATTGCCGTAAAACTGCCGCCATAAAACGCCAGCTGAATATTCGAGTTTTCCGGTATTTTCTCGATACCGTCCAGAATCGCCTTTTTAACGGTTTCCGCATTTGCGGGAGTGCTGCTTCCGGATATTTTTCTCTGATTACAAAAAACGCAGTTGTTCGGGCAGCCGAGGTGCGGAACAAATACAGGTATAATGTTCCGTTTTGCAATCATTTTGAAATCTCCTCAAGCCCATTTTTTGCCGCGTACTGCTCTGCTGCCTTCTTGGTGTGTCCCCGACCAACACCTATGGGTTTATCATTAAGGCAAACCTGCATAGTGAAATTTTTCTGGTGATCCGGTCCGCTTTCGGATAAAAGCTCATAAATCAGCATCTGACCGGATTTTCGCTGAACATACTCCTGAAGCGCGGTTTTATAGTCGTTCATCGCGTAGGTTTCCATAGCTTCAAGCTTTGAAAGTATGTATTTATCGATGAAGCTCTTTGCAACCGTAAGTCCTCCGTCAAGATACTGCGCTGCAATCAGAGCCTCCACAGAGTCTGCAAGAATGGACTCGCGTGCTCTTCCTCCGGTATGCTCCTCGCCCTTGCCAAGCAATATGTGTTTCCCGAGATTCAAAACCTTTGCTACTTCATAAAGGCTCTGTTCGCAGACGAGCTCGGCACGAAGCCGCGTCATCTGTCCCTCCGGCATTTTCGGATACGATAAATACAGGTGGCTTGAAACCACCTGCCCGAGAACTGAGTCTCCCAAAAATTCCAGACGCTCGTTGCTCATCAGTCCCGCGCTTTTGTTCTCGTTAGCGTAGGAGCTGTGGCTTAGAGCCGTGAGCAGGAGCGCCCTGTCATGAAAACTATATTCAAGTTTCGTTTCCAATTCATCCATAAGGCGCCCCCTTTCCGGCAAATGCCTTATATGTCAGTCCTGCACAAAGCGGCTGACGTATTCGACCAAATCTCCGACCGTTGCGATTTTCTTGAGCTCCTCGTCCGATACCTCCGGAAGAGAAAACTCCTCCTCAAGCGCCATCGTAAGCTCAACAACGTCAAGCGAGTCTGCTCCGAGGTCGTCCACAAAGGATGTGTCCATTGTGACAGTTTCGGGTTCAACCACGAACTGCTCACAAATCAGTTTCTGAATTCTTTCAAATACCATAATTTTCATCTCCAAATATATTGCTAGAATTGATAATATTCATAAAGTGTATACTTGTCAAGTCTATTCCGCTTTAGGAATTGTCATATGCTCAATATTTTTCACAATTTCATTCGCGACATCAGCGTTGACAAAATTTATCGCCTGTAAAATGGCATTTTTCAATGCTCTTGCGTCAGATGAGCCGTGCGCCTTGATAACCGGCTTTGAAATTCCAAGAAGCGCCGTACCTCCGACTTCCGAGGGGTCAATTTTCTTTTTAAACTCTCCGAGACGTTTCTTGATTGTCAGCGCGGCAACTTTTGAGCGTTTGTTTGCGGTGAAAATCTCCTTCAGATTGTTCAAAACGAACATTCCCGTGCCTTCGATGGTTTTGAGCAGGATATTGCCGGAAAAGCCGTCTGTCACCACGACATCGACAGTATTGAACAGCACGTCTCTAGCTTCGATGTTTCCGATAAAGTTTATATTGCCGGCCTCGCTTGCAGCTTTAAGCTCTGCATAAGTCGCAGTTTGCAGGTCTGTACCCTTTGTCTCCTCCGCCCCAACGTTCAAAAGCCCGACGCGAGGGTTCTCGCAGCCCAGAATATTCTTCGCATAAAACGAGCCCATAAACCCAAACTGCAATAGATATTCGGGCGTACAGTCAACATTTGCACCGCAGTCGATGAGCATGACGCCTCTTCCGCCGTTCGGAAGAACTGGGGCAAGCGCCGCTCGTCTGATTCCATTGATTCTCTTAACTATAAGTGTTGCGCCTGTCAGAAGTGCGCCAGTGCTGCCGGCGGAAATGCATGCGTCGCCTTCGCCGTCCTTTAATAGCTTTAACGCCACCGACATTGACGAATCCTTTTTTGAACGCAGAACAGTGGTCGGGTCATCTTCCATTTCAACGACTTCTGTGGCGTTCACTATGCTTATTTTATCGGCCAAATCCGTTGCGTTCTCGTTTTTAAGGCAAGTTGAAATTTTAGCTTCCTTGCCCACAAGAGTAATCAATACTCCAAACTCGCGGACAGCTTCAACCGCACCCTTAACAATTTCGGCGGGGGCATTGTCCCCTCCCATAGCGTCTACGATAATCCTCATTTGTCTACCTCCTCGGAAAGCTTTTTTATAATGTCAAGAGCTCGAGCCGAAATCTCGGCGTTTTTGTTCCGCTTTCCTTTTATCTTTTTACCCAAAGGCTCGATTATACCAAAATTAACATTCATGGGTTGAAAGTTACCCACAGAAGCGTCGGAAACATAAAGTGCAAGCGCTCCTATCGCCGTTTCTCTCGGGAAGTCCAACGGAGGATTTCCAAGAAGACGCTCTGCGGTTTCAAGCCCCACACACATTCCCGATGCGCAAGACTCCACATAGCCCTCAACGCCTGTTATCTGTCCCGCAAAACTTATTCTCTGTTCGGATTTCAGGCGGTAGTACCTATCCAGAAGTTTTGGCGAATTGAGATACGTGTTGCGGTGCATAACTCCGAATCGGACAAATTCCGCATTTTTCAGCGCAGGTATCATTGAAAACACACGCTTCTGTTCGGAAAATGTCAGGTGTGTCTGGAACCCGACGATATTGTAAATTGTTCCAACGGCATTATCTCGCCTTAGCTGGACAACCGCGTAGTTTTCCCTGCCGCTTCTTGGGTCAATCAAACCCACAGGCTTCAACGGTCCATAGCGCAGAGTATCCTCGCCTCGCCTTGCCATAACTTCGACAGGCATACAGCCTTCAAAAACTCCGGCATCGTCAAAGCCATGTATATGAGCCTCCTCGGCACTGCACAGCTCCGTCCAGAAGGCAAGGTATTCTTCCCTCGTCATGGGGCAGTTGATATAGTCCGCAGTTCCCTTATCATATCGAGAGGCATAAAATGCGTTATCCAAATCAATGCTCTCGAGCGTTACAATCGGAGCGGCCGCGTCATAGAAATTGAGAAAACCGACATCTGAACATTTTTCGGCAATTGCTTCCGCCATCGCGTCACTTGTCAGCGGTCCGGTTGCAATTATAAGCTCACCGTCGGGTATTTGCAACGCTTCCTCGGAAATAATTTCGATGTTCGGATGATTTTTTATTTTTGCGGTTATCATTGAGGAAAAGCCATCTCGATCCACGGCAAGCGCGCCTCCGGCTGCAACGCGGGTTGCGTCTGCGCACTCCATAATAAGCGAACCAAGCTGCCGAAGTTCCCCTTTAAGAAGTCCCACCGCATTTGCAAGCTCATCACTACGCAGAGAATTTGAACACACGAGCTCCGCGTAATCGCTTGATACGTGAGCAGGAGTCATTTTCTGTGGCTTCATCTCGATAAGTCGCACATGAATTCCCCTGGTTGCAAGCTGCCACGCAGCCTCGCAACCCGCAAGTCCTGCTCCTATTACTGTCACCGTGTCCAATTCTTTGTCCCCCGAGCGAATTTATAAGGACGAATAAGCCTACTTCGCCTTTGTAGTTGTTTTTGCCGCAGCAGGCTTTTTTACAGTTGCCGTCTTAGCGGATGCTGCCTTTTTCACTGTTGTTTTAGTTGCTGTTGCCTTTTTTGCAGCCGTTGTTTTCTTCGCTGCCGCTGTCTTTGAGTTAGTTGCTTTCTTTGCCGCGGGCTTTTTCGCAGGAGCTTTTCCTGTTTGTGTCTTATCGCTTGTTTCGGTGCCTTCACCCTCCGCCGCGGCTTTTTTTCTATAGCCGCGTTTGTCCTCAGGCAGGAAGCTTGCGCACTCCGCATTTACGCAAAAAGGCGTCTTCTTCCCTCTGCCGGAAAGTTTAAACAGAGTTTTTCCGCATTCCGAGCAGTTTTCCTTGACAGGAACGTCCCAAGTCATAAATCCGCACTCTGCGCCGCGTTCACAAGCGTAGTATGCGTAACCTTTTTTTGATGTACGCTTCAGAATTCGGCTGTCGCATTTTGGGCATTTGCCGGGCATTTCTACAACAATTGGCTTTGTAAAACCACATTCCGGATAACCCGGACAGGCGAGGAACCTTCCGAAGCGTCCGGTCTTAACGATCATTTTACGTCCGCACTTGTCGCAGATTTCATCCGATTCTTCATCCGGAATTTTTATATGCTGTCCTTCAAGAGCCTTCTCTGCCTCCTGAAGCTCGTTATCGAAATCACCGTAAAACTCAGCCAAAATGTCTTTCCAGAAACGCTTTCCCGCCTCGACCTCATCCAGTGTTTCCTCCATTCGGGCGGTAAACTTAAGGTCAACTATATCGGGGAATCTCTCCAACATAAGTGTCGTTACAACTTCTCCCAAGACCGTGGGACGGAGGTATTTTCCTTCTTTGACCACATATTCGCGGCTTGTAATAGTGCTGATTGTAGGTGCATAGGTACTAGGTCTGCCTATGCCCTTTTCTTCCATCGCACGGATAAGCGTTGCCTCGGTATATTTGGGGGGTGGCTGTGTGAACTGCTGCTCTTTTTCTGTCTTCGCAAGCGAAACCGGCTCGCCCTCGCGCAGGTCGGGAAGCGGCTTTTCTTTTTCGGTAGAATCATCGTCCCTTGCTTCTTCGTAAACCGCTGTATATCCCGCAAATTTAAGCTCAGAATTGTTGGCACGGAAAAGATAGCCAGCGGAAAGAGCGTCTATCGTGACGCTGTCGTATAGAGCATTTGCCATCTGGCAGGCAGTAAAACGCCCCCAAATAAGGCGGTAAAGTCTGTATTGATCGGCAGAAAGGTCTTTCTTAATCAGCTCCGGCGTCAGCTCAATGTTGCTGGGGCGGATCGCTTCATGCGCATCCTGCGCTCCGGTCTTTGTCTTAAAAACGCGAGTTTTGTCCGGATAGTAATCCTGTCCGTAATGCTTGATTATAAAATCCTTCGCTGCGCTTGTCGCGTCCAGCGAGAGACGAAGTGAGTCGGTTCTCATGTAAGTAATAAGACCGACAGTTCCTTCTCCTGTGATGTCGACGCCTTCATAAAGCTGCTGAGCGATGGACATTGTTCGCTTTGGCGTCATTCCCAAACGACGTGATGCCTCCTGCTGGAGCGTGGAGGTAATAAACGGTGGCGAGGGCGAGCGCTGCTTTTCACCGCGCTTGACCTCTTTGATGTAAAACGCATCCTTGGAAATTGCTTTGACAATTTTGTCAACTTCTTCTTCGCTGTGAAGTTCAATCTTTTTAGCTTCCGTGCCGTGAAAACGCGCGACAAAACTGCCTGCCTTTTCCGTACGGGCAAGCGTTACGTCCAGATTCCAATATTCCTCGGAATTAAACGCTTTAATTTCATTTTCTCTATCGACGACCATGCGCGTGGCAACGGACTGCACTCGCCCTGCGGAAAGTCCTCTGCGCACCTTGCGCCAGAGCAAGGGGCTGAGCTTGTATCCGACGATGCGGTCAAGAATACGTCTTGCCTGCTGTGCGTCCACTAAATCTTGGTCAATATCGCGGGGCGCCAAAATGCTCTCGGTAACTACCTTTTTCGTAATTTCGTTAAAGGTAACACGCTTTGCCTTTTCATCTGGCAGTTCCAGCAGCTCTTTTAAATGCCATGAAATAGCCTCTCCCTCGCGGTCAGGATCGGTTGCGAGATAGACAATGTCGGCGGCAAGTGCGCGCTTCTTCAAATCCGCAATAACGTCTTCGCGAGTCTTAACAGGCTGATAATCCGGTTCAAATCCGTTTTCTATATCAACACCCATGGTACTCTTTGGCAGATCCCGCAAATGTCCCATGGAGGCAACAACATGAAAATTCGGGCCAAGGTATTTTTCTATTGTCCGCGCCTTTGCAGGCGACTCGACAATGACCAGATCCGTCTTCGATTTTGCCATAAATGACCTCAATTCATAATATTATCAATATTTATAGCGCCTGTATTCATGCTCAGCGCTTTGCAATATTCAGAGTAAATCGCTTCCCGTTTTCCTGAGAAACAAAACCTTTAATTTGAAGAATCGTAAGCTCAGAAAGCACTTCGGGTGCTGATAGTTCGGTCAATTCAATGATATCGTCTATATGTTTTGACTTCTCATTCATGCCGGAAACGATTTTAAGCTGGCGTTACGAAAGCCCCGCAAGTTGTTCTTGCAAATCAATATATTCCCGCTTGATATTGTTGTCAATCCTTTTTCTGTCGGTCTTGACCCCCAGCTTTGCGAATCCTTTGCCGGTTTCAGTGGCGATCTTCCGCGGCTCGTCCTTGCGATGAGCTTCGTAAAAGCTCTGACTTTCCTGCTTCTCATGATTAATGATCGCAGTTTTTTGAGGGTCGGACTCTGCTAGTTTACCAGGATACTGATGTACGAAATCCGAAAGCACATCCCATCCGGAAGTTACCAACTGCGCACCCTCGCGGATTAGCTCGTTTGAGCCAAAGCAGTTTGGCGCGTCGGCATTACCGGGAACGGCAAAGACCTCGCGTCCCTGCTCAAGAGCGAGCGAAGCTGTTATCAGAGCTCCGCTCCTAAATGGCGCTTATATAATCGTAACACCAAGAGACAGGCCGCTGATGATACGGTTTCTTTCAGGAAAGTTCTTCTTATTAATGGTATCGCCGGGAGGATATTCGCTGACAAGCGCGCCAGCAAGCGCCACATCGCCGTACAGCACATCGTTCCACTTGGGGAACAACATACCTCAATGGCGCCGCCCAGAACGCCCACGCAGGCTCCTTCGGCGTGCAGAGCGCCCTCGGCAGCTGCGCTGTCAATTCCCTCGGCAAGTCCGGTAACAACAAGTCCCCCGCATTTTGTGATCTCGTAACCTATCTTTCGTGCCATCTTAATGCCGTAGGGTGTGGCCTTTTGCGTTCCTACAACTCCGATTGCGGCCTGCTCGTCCATCTCCGGAAGCCTTCCTTTGACATAAAGCGTCACAGGCGGGTCATAAATATTCTTCAGTCTCTGCGGATAGAAATCATCCTAAAAAGTTATAACCGCAATGCTGTCCTCGTGACATTTTTCAAGAATTTCCTTTGCCCTGTCAAGATTCTTGTTCATTACAATGGCGCTTCAGCGTCGCTGAGAGGAAGGCTCTCTCTTAAAAGCCTTTCGTCCGCAAAATAAACTTTTTCGGGGTCGCCAAAAGCGCTTAAAAGCTCATACCGTTTTTTTGGTTTCAATCCCGTCATCGCAGAAAGCCACACCCAGTATTTAAGTGCTGACAAACAAACTTCCCCTTTATCTTGACATTTCCCACATTACAATCGACGCCGCCACAGCAGCATTCAGGGATTCGCAGTCCGGTCTCATCGGAATAATCACCTGTCCGGCGCAGACTTTGAGCAGTTCTGCGGAAAGCCCTCTTCCTTCACTGCCGATTGCGACAGCTATATGCTTCATTTGGATTTTGCGTATATCTTCCGCATCATCGCTCAATGCGGCACCGTAAAACTTAAGGCTATTTTGGTTTACATAATTATTTAGTTCGTTTAAATCCATCTCAAGCACCGCTTGACGGAAAATTCCGCCCATCGTGGCACGAACGGTTTTGGGGTTATACAAATCCGCGCAGTCGCCGACAAGAATTACGACATCCGTACCCATGGCGTCCGCGGTTCTGATAACCGTGCCGACGTTCCCTGGGTCCTGAACATTCTCAAGGATTATCGCTTTGGATACCGGTTTTCCGTTTGAATCGTTTTGTGGAATCTTTACGCTGAAAACCGGTCCTGTTGAGTTTTTCAGCGGAGAAACATGCTGCATGAGCTCGGGGGGCGCGGAGTACTGGCTGATGCTTGCGGGAAGCTCAAACGCAGGCTCACTGCCCCAAAGGACGCAGCTAATCTCTGCCCCATAGGAAATCGCCTCTTTGAGTGTTTTCCCCCCATCGCAGACGAACTCGCCCGTTTGGCTGCGGTATGCCTTGTCAGCGGAAAGTTCCTTGAGGTGAGTTATTATTCGGTTTTTTCTTGAGCTTATATATTCCATTTAGTCCTCCGAATCAAAAAAAGACCGCAATTCATCGATTTTCCTACATGACAAGGCTGCGGCGGAGCAAATTTTGCCCTGCCACAGCCTATTTCTTGATTAAGCGTCTATGGGTTTCATTGTCGGGAATAAAATAATTTCTCTAATCGAATCAACGCCTGTGAGCAACATAACACAGCGGTCTATTCCGATGCCAAGACCGCCGGTTGGAGGCAGACCATATTCAAGCGCGGTGACGTAGTCTTCGTCCATCATGCCGGCCTCTGCGTCACCTTTGCGGCGTAGCTCGGCCTGCTTTTGGAAGCGCTGTTTCTGGTCAATGGGGTCATTGAGTTCAGAGAAAGCATTGCCCATCTCACTGTGGCATATGAAAAGCTCGAAGCGCTCTGTAAGTCTCCCGTCTTTGGGACTGCGCTTCGCAAGCGGCGAAACGTCCACTGGGTGCATGGTGATAAAGGTGGGTTGGATAAGGTTTGCCTCGACCTTTTGGTCAAAGCACTCGTATAGTGCGTTGCCCCATGTCTTTTCCTTTTCCTTCGGAATCTCAACTCCGATGGACTTAGCAAGCGAAACCGCCGCCTCATCGGATTCGACAGGCAAAAAGTCGACGCCGAGGTATTTTTTGACAGCGTCTGCCATTGTAAGACGTTCCCAGCCGGGAGCAAGGCTAACCGACTCGCCCTGCCAAGTGACGTCATAAGTACCCAAAATGTCCATAGCGGCACTGGTAAGCAGCTCCTCAAACAAATCCATCATATCGTTAAAATCGGCATACGCTTCATACAATTCGACTGTTGTGAACTCGGGATTATGCTTTGTGTCCATGCCCTCGTTGCGAAAAATACGCCCTATTTCGTAAACGCGCTCAATGCCGCCCACGACAAGACGCTTCAGATGAAGCTCCGTTGCAATGCGCAGGTACATATCAATATCAAGCGCGTTATGGTGCGTGGTAAACGGACGGGCAGTTGCGCCGCCCGACACAGTGTTAAGTACGGGGGTCTCAACTTCCATATAGCCGCGCTTGTCGAGGAAGCTGCGGACATGCCGGATAAAACGGCTGCGAATTTCAAAATTGTGCCGTACTTCGGGGTTGACAATAAGGTCTACATAGCGCTGGCGAAAGCGTGTTTCAAGGTCGGTAAGACCGTGAAATTTCTCCGGCAGAGGCATCAGAGACTTGGAAAGCAGCTTGACGCTCTTGCAGTGTACGGAGATTTCGCCCTTGTGTGTACGGAAAACAAAGCCTTCGATACCGACTATATCTCCGATATCCCATTTTTTAAATTCGCCGAAAGCTTCCTCTCCCAAATCGTCAATGCGGACATAAAGCTGGATTCTGCCCTTATCGTCCATAAGGTCGGCAAAGAAAGCTTTTCCCATGTCACGTTTGGACATAAGACGACCGGCCAGAGAAACATCCTTCTGCTCCCAGACCTCAAAGTTTTCCTTTATTTCTTCACTGTATGCCGTTCTTTTATATCTTGTAATGGTAAAAGGATCGTTTCCATCCTCACGGAGCTTTGACAACTTATCGCGGCGGACTTGACGGATTTCGGATATGTCGGCAGTTTCGTCCGGCATGATTTCCTGACTCATTTATTGACCTCCCAAAGGCTTTACGCAGGGCTCGCGTAACAGTATAAAAAGTTCCTCCTAATTGAAGGAGACCGTTTCAGCCGAATTTACCGCAGACTAGCGCAGGGTAATATCGGGCAACGGATGCTATGTGTTTTTGTCAGTTTTCTATGGATATAATTCTAAATTTAAGTTCGCCTGAAGGCGCAACAACAGAAATGGTTTCTCCAGGTGAGCGTCCCAACAGTCCGCGTCCAAAGGGAGATTCATCCGATACACGTCCCTGTGCCGGATTTGCTTCCTGCGAACCGACAACTTGATATTCCTCTATTCCGCCGTCATCAAGGCATTCAACCTTCACCTTGCTTCCCAAGGCTATGATGGTAGTTGTTTCGCGCGTTTCGATAACCTCTGCATTTTCAAGAATATTTCTAAGCTCGGCAATCTTGGAATAGAGCTTGCCCTGTTCCGTTTTTGCCTCGTCGTATTCGCTGTTTTCGGAGAGATCGCCGAAGGAACGTGCTTCTTTGATTTGCTCGGACACTTCCTTTTCCCTAACGGTCTCGAGATAGAAAAGCTCCTCACGTATTTCAGTCAGACGCTCTTGACTCATTTTGTATTTTGCTTCGTTGGCCATAGTACCCGTCCCTTCATTTACTAATAATGGCTTGATTATACATATAAATATAGAATCACACCATAATAAGGTATTATAGATAGAAATTTACGGCATGTCAAGACGATAAACCTGCAATCATTTGCCGATAATCACTTTTATTTCGTCTAAAGCCGCGATAAGCTGTGGATCCTTGTCATATTCCAGAAGACCTGACTCTAATTTTGCCTCATCATCTTCTCCAATCGAAACCGAAACATCCGGTGCCAGTCCTCCGGTTTTAGCTAAATCAACACGCTTCGGCGTCAGATAACTGTTCGTTGAAAGATGGACAGCGCTTCCGTCCGTCAGCACAATATTCACCTGTGACCGCGCCTTGCCTGTGGTGTGTGTCCCAACCGTTGTTGCCCAATCGTATTCCGAAAGCGCCGATGCAAAAAACTCGGCCGCACTGTAGCTGTTTTCGTTTATAAGCACCGTCATCGGGATTTTAACGCAGGAGGCGTCGGAGGTTTTTACGGTCTCGTTGCCGGTCTTATCAGCCGAGACGAAAATATCGCCTTCCGGAAGCAGATGGTCAAGCGCCTTCAAAAGCTCGCTTAAAAGCCCTCCGGGATTGTTGCGCACATCAAAAACGATTCCCTTTGCGCCCTGCGCGACAAGGTCGTCCACCGCGGTAATAATTTGCTCACCGGAGTCAGTCTCGAAATTCTTGATTTTGATATATCCGATTCCGTCGTCAAGCATTTCATATTTGACCGGCTTGGAATAGATAAGCTCAGAGCTGACCGTTACGGTTCGTTCCGTGCCGTCCTCGGCACGAAGTTTTAACTCAAAGGTATCATCCTGCTTGCCGGAAATCAGTTCTTTAATCTCATCTGAGGTCTTTCCCGTTAGGTTCTCCCCATCGATTGCACACAAAAAGTCTCCGATATTGACCCCTGCCTGTCTTGCCGGCGAATCTTCCAAAACCGTAATGACCTTGAACAGTCCGCGCTCCTCATCCTTTTCAATGGTTACGCCTATGCCCGTGTAGCTGTTTTTTTGATATTTTTGGTACTCAACATACTGCTCAACCGTCATATAATAGCTCCAGCGGTCGTCAATAGTATCAATCATCGCGCTGAAAGCCGCATTTGACACCGCTTCCATGTCCGCGTCCCCAACATAATCCTTCTCTATTGCGTTATATATAGCGGCAAATTTGGTGGCGGAAGGAAAACTGTCCGCTCCACCGAATTCAAAAAAGAAAACGGCTGAAAAGCAAAGTCCGGCCACCACTATGCTTATAATGCAAGCTATTATAATATTTGCAGCGCTAAAGCGTTTTTTCATAAGCTCCTCCAAAAATCGTTTTCAGACCTGCGCGGACGGCCCTTGTCCCTTACGTGCAGCTGAGCGTAGAATGTCGCGTGCGGACATTCTAGCACAAAAGCTTAAATTAACCGGGCAGTTCTCAATAAACTGCCCGGCAATAATCACGTCAACCGTTCTTTAGAACTGGCTCATGGGATCCACAAGCGTTCCATTGAGTTTAATTTCGAAGTGGCAGTGGGGACCTGTTGACCAACCTGTTGAACCGACATAGCCAATGGTCTGACCTTTGGTAACGGTCTGTCCCGAAGAAACCGCCATTGAGCTCATATGCGCGTACAGCGTCGTGGTGCCGCTGCCGTGGCTGATTACCACATAGTTTCCGTATGAGCTGCTGTAAACCGCCGAAACAACGGTTCCCGAATCGGCGGCAACAATTGTTGCACCTGCCGACGCTGAAATGTCAACGCCGGAGTGGAAACGCTTGTCACCGAAAATCGGATGGATTCTGTATCCAAAGCCTGAGCCGACAGTGGTGCAACTCGGAACGGGCCATGCAAACTGACCAGTGCCCTTAACAACGGTTCCGCCCTGCGCAGCCTGATCTTTTTGCTGTTTTTCAAGCGCGGCCACCTGCGCGGCAATCTGGCTGCGAATTGCTGCTTCCTGACTATCGTTTGCAGCATATTCGGTTTTATACTCAGCCATGTCCTTCTCAAGACTTGCAATTACAACTTCTGCTTCAACGATCTGTTGCTCGAGCTCGGCTTTTTTAGCCTCAAGCTCAACTTTTTTGTCTTCCTGTTCCTTCAAGGTTGCTTCATATTCCGCCTTAACATCCGCAACATGCTGTACGGCTGCTATGTAAGCATTCTCAAGGTCCTTATCATACTTCATTACCGTAGAGATGAAGTCCATTCTTGAGAGCAAATCGGAAAAGTTGCTTGCTTCAAACAGGATTGCAACATAAGTAAGGCTTCCTGACTCCTCCATTGCCCTCATTCGGACACGGAGAGCTTCTTTCTGGGTGGCTGCGTCTTCCTTGGCCTTTTCGAGCTCCTTGGCCTTTTCTTCAATCAGATTGTTATAAAGGTCAATCTGCTCGTTAATCAGCTCTATCTCTTGACGGGCAAGCTCGTTTTGTTCATCGAGCGCCGCCTTTTGGTCAATAGCCGTTTCCTGCTGGCCTTGAAGATCGGCGATTTTGGTCGAAAGCGCTGCCTTTTGCTGCTGTATAGCCGTCTGCTGCTGCTTGAGCGCGTCAATCTGGGATTGCGACACCGCCATGGCACTGCCGATAACACTGAACAGCAGCGATGCCACGAAAATCAGCACCAGCACAATACAAATTATTGAGACAAGCTTCTTTTTGTTTTTCTGCATAGATACCTCCCGCACGCAACGCGCACTTTAGTAAATCCTCTCATCCGCAAGGTAGGTTCCGTTTTTTTACCGCCCGCGGAAACAAGAAAGTTTAAAGCTCCGGTATTCGAAGCAAAAAATTAAACTTTTAGATAGTTGCGTATGGCAATCGTTCCGCCGAATGCTCCGACTACAACGCCAACTCCCAGGAATACAAGTCCAACAGGTAGCGCCATTGTCGAAAAAGCAAGAACACTAACATATGTACCTGCAATGCTTGTCATAATTCTGTCGCAAATAAGGGTATAGATGCCCCACTCTAGCAGCAGTGCGATTCCTGAACCGATTATGCCAAGAGTTAAGCCCTCAATTACGAAAGGCGTGCGGATGAAGCTGTTTGTTGCACCGACCATCTTCATAATGGCTATTTCTTCTCTTCGTCCAAAAGTTGTGAGCTTAATCGTATTTGACATTATGAACACCGACACAACGAACAGTATTACTATCAGAACCAGAGATACTGCGCTGACGATGTTTCTTGCCGTAACAAATCCTTGTGAAATCTCAAGCTGTGCGCTGACATCAGCTATTCCGTCCACAGACTTGAGCTGTGTCTCTGTATCTGCCATGAGGCTTATATCGTCAAGATAAATTACATATCTGTCGCGAAACACGGAGGCATCAATGTCGTTAAACAGAGAGCTGTTATCATAGCCCTCTTTAAACGCAGTCATTGCTTCTTCGCGAGTGACAAATTCGACCCTGCTTACATTGGGGATTGCCGTTATCTCGCTCTCAAGCGATTTCGCTTGAGTTTCGGAATAGCTTTCGTCAACAAAAGCAAGCATCTCGTTTTCGCTCTCAAGCTTGTTAATGAGGGCGTCGATATTTATGGCAAGCAGCGAAAAGCTGCCCATAATTACAAGGCAGGCAATGATAATCGTAACTGATGCGAAGGACATAAAGCCGTGAGTGGTAATACTTCGAAATCCCTCTTTAAAAAGATACCCGAGCTTATTCATGAATCCCATAACAGTAATACCCATCCATTCCGTCGCTGATTACCGAGCCTTGGTCTAATGCAACAACACGCTTGGAAAAAGAGTTAACCAGCTCTTTCTCATGTGTTACGACGAGGACTGTGGTTCCCAGTTCGTTTATTTTTTCAAGCAGGAGCATAAGCTCAAGACTTTTAACAGGATCAAGGTTTCCTGTAGGCTCGTCCGCAATAATAAGGCTCGGATTGTTCACAAGTGCACGGGCAATAGCGACGCGCTGCTGTTCTCCGCCTGAAAGCTCCTGCGGAAGGCGCTTTTCTCTGCCCTCCAGACCAACAAGCTCAAGCACATAGGGCACGCGCTGGGAAATTTCCTTGTTGCTTGCGCCGACAACACGCATGGCGAAAGCGACGTTCTCATAAACGCTCTTATCGTCGATAAGTCTAAAATCCTGAAAGATAACTCCCAAAGTCCTGCGGAGCTGAGGCAATTTGCGCGACTTAATCTTGCGCATGTTGAAATTGTTTACAAATATATCTCCGTCAGTTGGTGTAACCTCTCCGGTTAGAAGCTTGATAATTGTAGTTTTGCCTGAGCCTGATGGTCCAACCAAAAAGACAAACTCACCTTCATCGATTTCAAGGTCAATTCCATTAGCGGCGACTGTGCCGCTGTTTTCATAGACCATTGAAACACCATTCATAAGAACCATAAATATTAACCTCCCATGCGCTGGGGCGCACAAATTGCGGAAAAGATGCCATGCGTTCCGCTCGATGCGAAGCGACATGTGAAAACTAGCCCTTAGATTTCTGCGAATTAAGGTACTTTTTAACCATCAGCGCAACCTTGAAGACGATTGCATGGTCGAATTCGCGCAAATCTAGACCGGTAAGTTTTTTGATCTTTTCCAAACGATATACCAGTGTATTTCTGTGAACGAAGAGCTTTCTGGAAGTTTCGGACACGTTAAGATTGTTTTCGAAAAACTTGTTTATTGTGTACAGGGTCTCCTGATCGAGGGATTCGATTGGGTTTTTCTTGAAGACTTCGCTGAGGAACATCTCGCACAGCGTTGTCGGGAGCTGATAAATGATGCGGCCAATACCGAGGCTCTCGTAATGGATGACGCTCTTGTCGGTTTCAAAGACTTTGCCGACTTCAATAGCCACCTGAGCTTCCTTGTAGCGGTCAGCAAGCTCACGAAGATGCCTTGATACCGTGCCGATGCCGACAACAGTCTTGACAAGAAGTTCGGAATTGATTGTGCTGCCGATTTTTTCCGCCAACTGGCAAAGATCTCTTCCATCAACACCCGGCTCGATTTCCTTGATAAGCACGATATCGGTTTCGCTCATGCTGAGAACGAAGTCCTTTTGCCTGTCGGGGAATAGACCCTGCACCAGTTCCAAAGTCGCAATATCAGACTTTTCCATCTGGCGGATGAGCAGAACCGCACGGGGAACATCCGTCACAAAGTTGAGTTCCTTTGCGCGAACATAAACGTCTCCCGGAAGAATATTGTCGGAAATGATGTTCTTTACAAAAGAGATCTTATTGTACTTCTCATCATAATTTGCCTTTGCTTCGTTGAAGGCAACCGCTGCCATAATGCAGATACTTCTTGCAAGAGAATCTCTGCCTTCGACAAAAACAGCATAGTCGAAACGGGAATTGGGACTTCCCAAGATTTTGTAGGTCCTTGTGCCTGAGGTAAAGAACTGATCGGAAAGCTCGCCACCTGAAATTCCCTGTAAATTTTCAAGTTTTGTGCCGATCAGGGACAGCTCGCTGCAAGCCACAACAAAGCCTTCGGAATCGATAACTCCGAGACATCTGTCTGTGGCTTCTTTCATCTGAACAATAACACTCTGAAAAATCCTACTTGACATGGTTGCTCCTCCTAATAAAAAAAGCAATGAAAACTAACCGTTTAAACATAATAACTTATTTTATTGCTTTTTTCAATATATTTTTGAGGATATTTTGTAAATATTTTTATAACACGTTAAGTTATTCTCTGTTTTCATCATTTGCAGCCATATAAAATGGTTGAATATCCATAATATCACTATTAAAACAGCAAAATTGAAACTTGCAGCAACAAGCATGATTTTTTGAGCATCAAGCACAAATAATGTTGGAACTTTTATGCATTTTTTAGTTAGTGATTGTTTTTTCGGTTTCCTTGTCAAAAAGGTGCACTGCTCCGGTATCAAAGGCAAGCTTTGCTTTTCCGCCCATTGTCATACGAATCTTTGAGTCAACGACGCAGGCAAATTCGATTTCGGAGACTTTGATAAAGACATTGCTCTCCGCACCCAGAAGCTCTACGAAGTCAATGTCGGCATCCACAGTCTGCTCGGGATGTTGTGCCAGATAATCCGGCTCTGCGTGAATGTCGTTGGGACGAATGCCGAAAAAGACATTTTTACCCACGTAATCAAGCACTTCTGGCTTCCTGCCCTTCCACTCGGGAAGGGCTATACGCATCTTAGCTTCTCCCTTGCCGAATTCGAGATATGTAACCTTGCCGTCATCGCTGACCGCCGCTTCAGCAATGTTCATCTGCGGCGTTCCCATGAAGGTTGCTACAAAAAGGTTACAAGGCTTGTCGAAAAGCTCCTGCGGCGGAGCGATTTGCTGCACAAAGCCATCCTTCATAACAACTATCCTCGTGCCCATAGTCATCGCTTCCGTCTGGTCATGAGTAACGTAAACAAATGTGGTCTCAAGCTGTTTATGGATTTTTGAAAGCTCTGCACGCATAGCGGTTCGCAGTTTCGCATCCAGGTTTGAGAGGGGCTCGTCCAGTAAAAACACCTTGGGATTTCGGACGATTGCTCTTCCCAGCGCCACGCGTTGGCGCTGTCCGCCCGACAACGCTGCGGGCTTTCTTTTCAGCAAATTCTCGATTTCCAGAATTTTCGCGGCTTCCTCAACTCGTTGCTTTATCTCAGCTCGCGGTGTTTTACGAATTTTCAGACCAAAAGACATGTTTTCAAAGACTGTCATGTGTGGGTAGAGCGCATAGTTCTGAAAAACCATGGCAATATCCCTGTCCTTCGGCGGCACATCGTTGACCTCTTTATCGTCGATATAGAGTTTTCCTTCGGTTATTTCCTCCAGCCCCGCAATCATACGCAGCGTTGTGGATTTTCCGCAGCCCGACGGACCGACAAGAATGACGAACTCCTTGTCCTCTATTTCCATGTTAAAGTCTGTAACGGCGATAACATTGCCGGGGTATGTTTTTCCGATTCCCTTTAAAGTGACACTTGACATGATTGCCCTCCAAATTTGCATGTGTGTTCCCCTTCCGAAGCAACACAACATTTTATTATATTACCACAAAACGAAAAGCCTTTAAATTGACTTTATTGACAAAGCTCAAGGTCTGTGATTGTAAATACTTATCATAAATTGTTTCTAATTCGTAACATTTTTGTTAATTATCAGATTTAAGTCACTTTTTGTCAATTCTCTAAACTCGCCCGGTTCAAGTTCGTCACCCAACGAGAGGTCTCCGACGACAACGCGCTTTAATGTCCTTACAGGCTTTCCTCTTGAGGCAAGCATTCTTTTGACCTGATGGTATTGCCCCTCGTAAATCGTAACGAAGCCGTGGCTATGGTCGTTCTCATCGATTTCAAGTTCGGCGGGCAGACACTTGGTGCCGTCCTTGAGCAATATGCCTTTTTTAAATTCTTCCATATCGTCCGATTCCAGCACACCCTCGACCGTAAATTCGTACAGCTTCTTGATATGTCGTTTCGGTGAGGTAACCGCGTGGCAGAACTCCCCGTCATTCGTAAGCAAAAGAAGTCCTGTTGTGTCTTTGTCGAGTCTGCCGACGGGGAAAAGTTCTAGGCGCTTAAGTTCAGGAGGCAGCAGGTCCAGCACTGTTTTTTGGTTTTTGTCCTCTGTTGCCGTCACAACTCCCTCCGGCTTATATAGCATGAAATATCGCAGGCTGCCGCCGCTTATTACTTTTCCGTCAAGGCGAATTTCCGAACTTTCCGAATCTATTTTAAAGTCAAAGCTTTTCTCCACTTTGCCGTCAACCCACACTCTGCCTGAGGTGATAAGTCGTCTTGCTTCGCTTCTGGTCGCACTTCCGCTGTCACTTATAATTTTGTCAAGTCTTAGCACGCCCATAGAACCTCCGATGATATTACGCTGTTTTTGATTTTTACCTACAGTCAATTATCTATCTGTAATTATAGCATATCCAAGTCAAAAATTGAATACTCTCTATTAAGTCGAAACAGAATAATCTTCAAGGCCTGCCGCCTTAATATCCATCATTACGTACACTTCAAAAAATCTTTGTTGTAATGCGTAAATCTCCTTGAGGCGGGAGGTTGAAAATCAATCTGTATCTACGCAAGGGAGGTCAAATATGTTTGTATTAACGCTCAAATGGAGCAAAAGAATAGCTTTGCTGGTGGTGGTTGCCATTGCGGTTCTGCTTTGCGCAATCATCTTCTCCATCGGAAGCGGAGGCAGCGACGCAGGCCCGTCAGTTTCGTCGAAGGTTAAGACGAATGAAGACAGGTAAAGTTTCTCCAAAGTGTGGGCTGGGAGGTTGACGCGACCCCTATTGGTGAAAAAGCTGTTGTCATTTCAAAAGAATTCTCTGAAATATACGACACATATAACCAGTTGCAACTGGATCAGGGCTACGATCTCTCCGAATATTGCGGGTTGGAAGCGACTATCTATACATACACGGTGACAAATTATACCGGCTACAGCGGAAATGTCGTCGCGGATCTTTATGTGATGAACTACACGGTAATAGGCGTCGATATACATTCTCTGACGATTGACGGGTTCATGCACGGACTATGCAAAAAGCAAACATGGCATATAAAAAAAGCTCCTGCAAGTAAAACTTGCGGGAGCTTTTAAAGTTAAATCGAATTACTTCTGCTCTACAGCGATAACAACGCCCGAACCAACGGTACGACCGCCTTCACGGATAGCGAAGCGGAGTCCTTCTTCGATTGCGATAGGCATGATGAGCTCGACATCCATATCGATGTTGTCGCCGGGCATGCACATATCAACGCCAGCGGGAAGGGAGATAACACCGGTAACGTCAGTGGTACGGAAATAGAACTGAGGACGATAGTTGTTGAAGAACGGAGTATGACGACCGCCTTCTTCTTTGCTCAGAACATAAACCTGACCCTTGAACTTGGTATGGGGCTTGATGGAGTTGGGAGCTGCAAGAACCTGTCCGCGCTCAACTTCGCCCTTTGTGATTCCACGGAGAAGAGTTCCGACGTTGTCGCCTGCTTCAGCAAACTCGAGGAGCTTGTGGAACATTTCGGTGCCGGTAACGGTGGTTTCCTTGGTGTCCTTCAGTCCAACTATCTGAACCTTGTCGCCAACCTTAACGCGACCACGCTCTACACGACCGGTAGTAACAGTACCACGACCGGTGATGGTGAAAACGTCTTCAACAGGCATAAGGAAAGGCATGTCAGACTTACGCTCGGGGGTGGGAATATAGGTATCGACTGCGTCAAGGAGTTCCTTGATGCAAGCGAAATCGGGATCGTTGATGTCCTTGGACTCGCAGGACAGCGCTATAAGAGCGGAGCCCTTGATGATGGGGAGGTCGTCGCCGGGGAACTTCTCTTTAACGAGAAGCTCGCGGACTTCCATCTCAACCAGCTCGATGAGCTCGGGATCATCAACCTGATCGCACTTGTTCAGAAAAACAACGATTGCGGGCACGCCGACCTGACGAGCAAGGATTATGTGCTCGCGAGTCTGAGCCATAGGTCCGTCGGAAGCTGCGATAACAAGGATAGCGCCGTCCATCTGAGCTGCGCCGGTAATCATGTTCTTGATATAGTCAGCGTGTCCCGGGCAGTCAACGTGTGCGTAGTGACGCGCTGTTGTCTGGTACTCAACGTGAGCGGTGTTGATGGTGATACCACGTTCGCGCTCTTCGGGAGCCTTGTCGATGCTGGCGTAGTCGGTATATTCTGCTTTACCTTGCAAAGAAAGGTACTTTGTGATAGCGGCGGTAAGGGTGGTCTTGCCGTGGTCAACGTGACCGATGGTGCCGATATTTACGTGGGGCTTGGATCTATCGAATTGCTGCTTAGCCATTTGGAACATCCTCCTTAAAATATGTTGATTTTAAAATAATTACATTAAATAAACCTGCTAAAAGGGAATTTCGAGACAATATTACAGTATTCCAGCGCTTAATGCAACAGGAATTTTTATTGTTCGAATTTATGCGTTGCGTTTGCCGACTATTTCTTCCTGCAGCGACTTCGGAAGCTCAACGTAATGGCTGGGTTCCATTGAATAGTTTGCCCTGCCTTGAGTTTTGGAGCGCAAATCGGTTGCATAGCCGAACATGGTGGAAAGCGGTACACTTGCCTCGACTTGAGCTGCACCGTTTCTGTTTTCCATTCCGAGAATTTGTCCGCGTCGAGCGTTGATGTCGCCCATTACGTCCCCCATATAATCTTCGGGAGTTATAACAGAAACCTTCATAATCGGCTCGAGCAAAACAGGATTTGCCTTGCGGCAGGCCTCTTTGAAAGCCATCGAACCGGCTATCTTGAACGCCATTTCAGAGGAGTCGACCTCGTGATATGAGCCGTAGATAAGCGAAACCTTTACATCGACAACGGGATAGCCTGCGAGTACTCCCGCAAGCAAAGCGCCCTGAATACCTGCGTTGACCGAAGGAATATATTCCTTCGGAATTACGCCGCCGGTAATTTTATCGATGAATTCGTAGCCTTTTCCTGACTCGTTTGGCTCAACAAGGAGCTTGACGTGACCATACTGACCCTTACCGCCGGACTGACGGGCATACTTTGTATCCTGCTCGACAGCTTTGCGGATGGTTTCTTTGTAGGCGACCTGGGGTTTGCCTACATTTGCCTCGACCTTGAACTCGCGCAGAAGTCTGTCGACGATAATTTCAAGGTGAAGCTCACCCATTCCGGCGATGATTGTCTGTCCTGTTTCCTCGTCGGTGTAGCTCTTGAATGTGGGGTCTTCCTCTGCGAGCTTTGAAAGCGCAACACCCATCTTTTCCTGACCGGCTTTGGTCTTCGGCTCGATTGCAACCCTGATAACTGGCTCGGGGAATTCCATTGATTCGAGAATGATAGGTGCCTTCTCGTCACAGAGAGTGTCGCCTGTGGTGGTGTTTTTTAGTCCGACAGCGGCCGCGATGTCTCCCGAGTAAACCATATCAAGGTCTTCACGGTGGTTGGCGTGCATCTGAAGGATACGACCGACGCGTTCTCTGTGACCCTTTGTGCTGTTAAGCACAAAGGAGCCTGTTGAAAGCGTGCCGGAATAGACCCGGAAGAAAGACAGACGCCCTACATAGGGGTCGGTCATAATCTTAAACGCCAATGCTGAAAACGGGGCGTCATCATCTGCAGGTCTTGAGTCCTCTTTTTCGGAATCAGGATTGATTCCTTTGATAGCCGCAACATCCGTAGGCGCAGGCATATAGTCGACGATAGCGTCGAGCAGTTTCTGAACGCCTTTGTTTTTGTAAGAAGTGCCGCAAACGACGGGAATAAACTCATTGCGCAGGGTTCCGAGGCGAATTGCTTTTCGCAGCAGTTCCGTGGGAATGGGCTTCTCGTCAAGTGCAAGCTCCATGACTTCGTCATCCAAAATGGAGATCGCGTCAATCAGCTTGATGCGGTATTCCTCGGCAAGCTCAAGCAAGTCTTCCGGAATCTCTTCCACTCTCTGATCCTTGCCCATGTCGTCGTAGTAGACATCGGCATTCATATCAATCAAGTCGATAATCCCGCGGAAGTCACTTTCTGCGCCGATAGGGAGCTGAATTGCAACTGCGTTGCACTTCAGCCGGTCATGAATCATATCCATTACGTGGTAGAAATCCGCTCCCATAATATCCATCTTGTTGACGTATATCATTCTTGGAACACTGTAATGGTCAGCTTGTCTCCAAACTGTTTCGGACTGAGGCTCTACGCCGCCTTTTGCGCACATAACTGTAACACTGCCGTCTAAAACGCGCAGAGAACGCTCGACTTCAACGGTAAAGTCAACGTGACCGGGTGTGTCTATGATGTTAATGCGATGGTCTTTCCAAAAGCAGGTCGTTGCGGCGGACGTAATAGTAATTCCTCGCTCTTGTTCCTGCTCCATCCAGTCCATAGTCGCCGTGCCATCGTGAACTTCACCAATCTTGTAGTTTACACCGGTGTAATACAAAATACGTTCTGTGGTGGTTGTTTTTCCGGCGTCAATGTGCGCCATAATTCCGATATTTCTGGTTTTTTCAAGGGATACTTTTCTAGGCATATAATAATACTCCTGTTACCAGCGGTAATGAGCAAATGCCTTGTTTGACTCTGCCATTTTGTGAGTGTCTTCACGCTTCTTCACCGAACCGCCGGTATTATTCAGCGCATCCAGTATTTCTCCGGCAAGACGCTCTTTCATTGTTTTTTCATTACGTTTACGTGCAAAATTTGTCAGCCAACGCAAACCGAGAGTCTGACGTCTTTCGGGTCTGACTTCGAGCGGAACCTGATAGGTTGCACCGCCGACGCGGCGAGCCTTAACTTCAAGAGAAGGCATGATGTTATTGAGCGCTTCTGTGAACGCTTCGAGTGGGTTCTTGCCGGTCTTTTCTTTAATGATGTCAAATGCATCATAGACGACCTTTTGAGCAACACCCTTCTTGCCGTCCAGCATAATACTGTTGGTTAGCTTTGCTACCAGCACGGAATTATACACTGGATCGGGAAGAATTACTCTTATGGGTACGTTACCTCTTCTGGGCACTATACTTCCCTCCTTCATACAAAAAATGAATCTCATAGGTACTCGAAAAGGTTTTCACCTTTCCGCATATGCCTGTCGGCAGTAACATACAAAATATATGTTAAACTCCGTACAAGGCATAAGCCTTGCGCTAAAGCGCGAACCTGCTTATTTTTTTGGTCTCTTTGTGCCGTACTTACTACGAGCCTGTCTGCGGTTTGCAACGCCTTGAGTGTCCAGTGTTCCGCGAATGATGTGGTAACGGACACCAGGGAGATCCTTTACACGACCGCCGCGTATCATAACCACGGAGTGCTCCTGAAGGTTATGACCGATTCCGGGGATATAGGCGATAACTTCATAGCCGTTTGTCAGGCGAACACGCGCGATTTTACGCAGAGCGGAGTTAGGTTTCTTAGGTGTAGCTGTACGAACTGCGGTGCAAACGCCTCTTTTCTGAGGTGCTGACATATCGGTCTGCTTGTTCTTGATGGTATTCAGGCCGTGCTGCATCGCAGGAGAAGTTGATTTGTAGGTTGGTACCTCTCTGCCCTTTCTTACCAGCTGGTTAAACGTAGGCATATTTTTCCTCCTTTCTTCAGAAATAAACAAACATATTATTTTTAACGGACTATCACAAGATATTCCGAGAAAAAACAGAAGTTTTGCCGATGCTCATACATTAACAGCACAGGCTTAAGGACATAATTCGCTGAATTTCAGTAAAAAATGCTCTCGAAACACAAAAAGCACAATCATGTCCATGCAAATAAGCATTTTAGCATAATGCACAAGTCTAGTCAAGATTTTTCTTCAAGTAAATTTAAGAGACAAACATACCGGAGCCGGTTAAAGCATTCGGCTCCGGTATGTTTGCACAGTTGCTTACAGAGCGTTGGTACGTCCGACCAATGCGCTCAGATCAACATAATCATCTGACGATCTCTCGATTGTATCATCAGTCTGAGTGTGGAACTCACGATAGAGGTCAAGTCCGCTTCCCGCGGGGATGAGTTTGCCTATAATAACGTTTTCTTTCAGTCCGATTAGGTGATCGACTTTGCCCTTGATGGCGGCGTCTGTTAGAACCTTTGTGGTTTCCTGGAATGACGCAGCCGACAGGAAGCTCTCTGTCGCAAGAGAAGCCTTGGTAATACCGAGCAGAGTCTGAGTGCAGGTGGCAAGCTTAAGCTCGGTTTCGCCTGCAGCGATTCTCTTCTCAAGCTCGAGGTTTGCATTGTTAATATCATTCCAATCAACGGTTGCTCCGGAGAGAAGTTCAGTGTCGCCCGATTCCTCGACACGAACCTTACGCATCATCTGGCGGACAATAACTTCGATATGCTTGTCGTTGATGTCAACGCCCTGCTGACGGTAAACCTTCTGAACTTCCTGGATGATATAGCTCTGGCACTCGGAAATTCCGATAATGCGCAGCACATCATGAGGATTGAAGGCACCGCTTGTAAGAGCCTGACCCTTTTCCACTGTGTCACCGGCTGCAACAAGCAGTCCTGCGGAATAGGGAACTTGGAATTCCATAGTCTCCCCTGTTTCAGAGTTCATAACGGCGATTGCGCACATTGCGTTCTTCTTGGTTTCCTCGATGGAAACTTTGCCCGAAATCTCTGCAAGTACAGCCATTTTCTTTGGCTTTCTGGCCTCGAAAAGTTCTTCAACACGAGGAAGACCCTGCGTGATATCGTCACCAGCGACACCGCCGGTGTGGAAGGTACGCATGGTGAGCTGCGTGCCGGGTTCGCCGATGGACTGAGCCGCAATTACACCGACAGCTTCGCCCGCGTTGACAGGCGAGCCTGCAGCAAGGTTGACGCCGTAGCATTTCGCACACACGCCGCTCTTGGAGTCGCACATCATTACGGAGCGAACCATCACTTCGCCAATTCCTGCGGCCTCAAGTAACTCGGCATCGCTCTTCGTTAGCATATACTTTGTGGTAAAGAGGACTTTGCCCGTATTGGGATCAACAATGTCATTGAGCGGATAGCGGCCATGGATGCTCTCGCCGAAGGTCTGAACGACCTGCCCCTTGTCGTACATGGTGGAGGCCTTTATTCCTTTGATAGTGCCGCAGTCATACTCTCGGATGATAACATCCTGCGAAACATCGACTAGTCGGCGTGTAAGGTAGCCGGAGTCGGCGGTACGAAGCGCGGTATCGGCAAGACCCTTACGCGCACCTCTGGAAGAAATGAAGTATTCCAGAACGGAAAGACCTTCACGGAAGTTTGCCTTAATCGGAATTTCGATTGTTTTACCTGCAGTGTTCGCCATAAGTCCGCGCATACCGGCAAGCTGACGGATCTGGTTCATACTTCCGCGGGCGCCTGAGTTTGCCATCATGAAAATCGGGTTAAATTCGTCAAGGTTGTTCTGCAGAGCCTTTGTAACGTCCTTAGTTGTCTGTTCCCATTCGGCAACGACAAGACGATAACGCTCGTCATCGGTAATAAGTCCGCGCTTGAACTGCTTTTCGATTTGAACGACTTTTTGCTCAGTCGACTTGATAAGTGTTTTCTTTTCTTTTGGAACTGTCATATCGGCGATGGAAATCGTTATTGCGCCCAAGGTCGAGTATTTGTATCCCATGGATTTGATGTTATCAAGGACTTCGGCGGAAATCGTAAAGCCGTGCTTTGTAATGCATCTATTGATAATGACGCCGAGTTGTTTTTTCCCGATCTGGAAGTTTAATTCGTAGTCGAACATCTGCTCCGGATTGGTTCTGTCAACAAATCCAAGGTCCTGCGGAATCGGCTCGTTGAAAAGAATGCGTCCGACTGTGGTCTGAGTGAGCTTATGGCGAATTTCGCCGCTGACGGTTTTCATAACGCGCACTCTGATTGGAGAATGCATGCCTATCGCTTCGTCTTCATATGCCATAATCGCTTCATTCGGACCGGAGAAAGCACGGACACCTTCAAATGAGGCAATTTTCAGCGTAAGCTCACCGGCTCTGACTTTTTGGACAATAATTTCATTAGCGTCAATAAGCTCCTTTGACGGAACAACACTGTTCTTTTTAAGGCCGGTGTCGCCTGGGTCGGTAACGCGGAGCATTTCGCTTTCATACTCGCCCATTCTGATGAATGTTAGGTAGTAAGCGCCCAGAATAATATCCTGTGTCGGAACCGTTACAGGGTTTCCGTCCTGAGGACGCAGGAGGTTGTTCGCCGACAGCATGAGGATACGTGCTTCAGCCTGTGCTTCCGCGGAAAGCGGTACGTGAATAGCCATCTGGTCACCATCGAAGTCCGCGTTGTAAGCGGTACAGACCAACGGATGGAGCTTCAATGCGCGTCCTTCAACGAGAATTGGCTCAAAAGCCTGAATTCCCAGACGGTGAAGCGTAGGCGCACGGTTTAAGAGAACGGGGTGTTCTTTGATGACAACATCAAGAGCGTCCCAGACTTCTGTCTGCTGCTTGTCGACCATTTTCTTTGCGGACTTGATGTTATTGGCAAAGCCGTCCTCGACAAGTTTTTTCATAACAAAGGGGCGGAAGAGCTCAATTGCCATTTCCTTAGGAACGCCGCACTGATAAAGTTTCAGTTCGGGTCCGACGACGATAACGCTTCGTCCGGAGTAATCGACGCGCTTGCCAAGAAGGTTCTGGCGGAAGCGTCCCTGCTTGCCCTTGAGCATATCCGAAAGTGATTTCAACGCACGGGAGTTAGCGCCTGTCACGGCTCTTCCGCGGCGTCCGTTATCGATGAGCGCGTCAACAGCTTCCTGAAGCATGCGCTTTTCGTTGCGAACAATGATGTCGGGTGCATTAAGCTGTATAAGCCTTTTTAGGCGGTTGTTGCGGTTAATAACGCGGCGGTAGAGGTCATTCAAGTCACTCGTGGCAAAGCGTCCGCCGTCCAGCTGAACCATCGGGCGAAGCTCGGGAGGAATAACAGGAAGAACATCAATAATCATCCACTGCGGATCGTTACCCGAATGGAGAAAGGCTTCGACGACTTCAAGTCTCTTAACTATCTTTGCTTTTTTCTGACCGGTCGCGTCTTTCAGTTCCGTGCGAAGCTCTTCTGAGAGCTTTTCGCAATTGATGGCCGCAAGCAGTTTCTTGATAGCTTCTGCGCCCATACCGGCGTCAAAATCGTTCTCATATTTTTCGCGCATATCGCGGTATTCTTTTTCTGTGAGAATCTGATTTTTCTGCAACGGCGTCATGCCGGGATCAGTTACAATATATGATGCAAAGTAAAGAACCTTTTCAAGGATGCGCGGTGTAAGGTCAAGCAAAAGTCCCATGCGGGATGGGATGCCCTTGAAGTACCAGATGTGGGAAACCGGTGTTGCAAGCTCAATATGACCCATGCGCTCGCGGCGAACCTTGGATTTTGTGACTTCAACTCCGCAACGGTCGCAGATTTTGCCCTTGTAACGGATTTTCTTGTATTTTCCGCAGTGGCATTCCCAGTCTTTTGTCGGTCCAAATATTTTCTCGCAGAAAAGTCCGTCGCGTTCGGGCTTGAGGGTACGGTAGTTGATGGTTTCGGGTTTTTTGACCTCTCCGAATGACCAACTCTTGATCATTTCGGGAGATGCAATTCCTATTTGAATAGCGTCAAAAGTAGCATAACTCATATCTGTACCTCCTCACTTTCTACGATATCATCGCCCAGGTCCAGATTTTCCTCGACTTTTTCGATGGTAAAGCCCGAGGCCTCTATTTCACTTTCTTTAGGCGGCAAAAGATCGTCGCGGAAGTCCGGTGTGAAGTCATCGTCTTCGTCTTCGTCCCTAAGTTCAATCTCGGCGCCATATTTGTCCAGCACTCTGACGTCAAGGCACAGTGACTGGAGTTCTTTTACGAGAACCTTGAACGATTCGGGAACTCCCGGCTGGGGAATGTTGTGTCCTTTAACGATGCTCTCATAGGTTCTTACACGGCCTGTGACATCATCGGACTTAACGGTGAGGATTTCCTGAAGCGTATAGGCCGCGCCGTATGCTTCGAGTGCCCAGACTTCCATTTCGCCGAAACGCTGGCCGCCGAACTGAGCTTTACCGCCCAGAGGCTGCTGCGTAACAAGGCTGTAGGGGCCTGTGCTTCTTGCGTGAATCTTATCATCAACCAGATGGTGAAGTTTAAGGAAGTAAACATAGCCGACCGTAACAGGGTTATCAAAGGGTCTTCCGGTACGTCCGTCGTAAAGAACGCTCTTCCCGTCATCGCGCAGTCCTGCAAGTTTGAGCGTGTCACGGATTTCCTCTTCGTTTGCGCCGTTGAAGATTGGAGTTGCGACCTTCCAGCCGAGAGCATGGGCGGCATAGCCCAGATGGACTTCCAAAACCTGTCCGATGTTCATTCGGGAAGGAACGCCCAGAGGGTTCAATACTATATCAAGCGGAGTGCCATCGGGCAGATAAGGCATATCCTCTTTAGGAAGAATGCGGGATACAACGCCCTTGTTGCCGTGGCGTCCGGCCATTTTGTCGCCGACGGAGATTTTGCGCTTCTGCGCAATATAAACTCTTACGACCTCGTTTACACCTGGAGACAGCTCATCGCCGGCTTCACGCGTAAAGCGCTTTACATCGACGATAATGCCCGATTCGCCGTGAGGAACCTTTAAAGAGGTGTCGCGAACTTCTCTTGCCTTTTCGCCGAATATTGCGCGAAGCAGTCTTTCCTCTGCGGTAAGGTCAGTTTCGCCCTTTGGAGTAACCTTGCCGACAAGAATGTCGCCGCTGTGAACCTCGGCTCCAATGCAGATTCTACCGCCTTCGTCGAGATATTTGAGAGCGTCTTCACCGACGCCGGGTATATCGCGTGTAATTTCTTCAGGTCCGAGTTTCGTGTCGCGGGCATCACATTCATATTCTTCAACGTGAAGCGATGTGAAGGTGTCTTCCATAACAAGACGCTCGTTGAGCAGGATAGCATCTTCGTAGTTGTAGCCTTCCCATGTCATAAAGCCGACAAGAATGTTCTTGCCCAGCGATATTTCGCCGTTGCTTGTGGCGGGACCGTCTGTGATAACGTCGTCCTTTTTAACTCTTTCGCCGACATCAACGATAGGGCGCTGATTTATACAGGTGCCCTGGTTGCTTCGTGCATACTTAATAATCTTATAGTCCTTGTTTTCGCCGCTGTCATATTTAATAGAGATATTATTCGAAGAAACTTTGGTTACAACGCCTTCGCCCTCGGCTGTAAGAACAACCTTTGAGTCAACGGCGCACCTGTGCTCGATACCCGTTGCAACAATGGGCTGTTCCGTTGTCATTAGAGGAACCGCCTGGCGCTGCATGTTCGCGCCCATCAGAGCACGGTTTGCATCATCGTTTTCAAGGAACGGAATCATGGCGGTTGCGATTGAAATCATCATGCGAGGTGAAATGTCGATATAGTCGACGCGGTCACGGTCGACTTCGATGATTTCGTCACGGTGACGGCAGGTAATACGCTCATTGGAAAGGCAGCCGTTCTCGTCGAGAGGCTCTGTCGCCTGCGCAACGATGTACTGGTCTTCCATATCTGCCGTGAGGTAATCTATTTGTTCCGAAACAAAATGCGTTTTCTTGTCAATGCGTCTATAAGGCGCAATGAGGAAGCCGTATTCGTTTACACGGGCATAGCTTGAAAGATAGGAGATAAGTCCGATGTTCGGACCTTCAGGCGTTTCGATGGGGCACATGCGGCCGTAATGGCTGTAATGTACGTCGCGGACATCGAAGCTTGCACGCTCACGGGAAAGACCGCCGGGTCCGAGAGCGGACATACGGCGTTTATGCGTAAGCTCTGCAAGCGGGTTCGTCTGATCCATGAACTGCGAAAGCGGCGATGAACCAAAAAACTCTTTGATTGCAGCGGTTACCGGGCGGATGTTGATAAGGCTCTGCGGCGTAACGATGTCGAGATCCTGAAGCGTCATGCGCTCGCGGATAACACGCTCCATGCGTGAAAATCCAATTCGGAACTGGTTTTGCAGAAGCTCGCCGACGCAGCGAATGCGGCGGTTGCCCAGATGGTCAATATCGTCCGGCTCGCCTATTCCGTAGAAAAGACCGAGCAGATAGTTAACTGAGGAATAAATATCGTCGACAATGATGTGCTTAGGAATAAGGTCATCAAGACTTACAAGGATTGCTTCCTTGAGTTCTTCGCCCTTATATTCTTCCATAAGACGCTTCAGAACAATAAAACGAACCTTTTCCTTGATTCCGATTTCCTTGGGGTCAAAATCAACAAAGTATGCCAAATCGACCATACCGTTTGAGAAAATGCGGATATCTTTTCCGTCTGCTCTGATAACGGCATCGATAATGCCTTTCTTTTCAAGCTCTTCCGCTCTGTCACGGGTAATCAATTCGCCCACTTCGGCAATGATTTCTCCGGTCATCGGGTCGGTGATAGGCATCGCAAGTGTATGTCCGGCTAGGCGAGGACGCAAAGTTAACTTCTTGTTAAACTTATAGCGGCCTACGCTTGAGATGTCGTAGCGGCGTTTATCGAAGAACAGACCCTCGAGCAAGGACTCTGCGCTGTCAACAGTTGGGGGATCGCCGGGACGCAGCTTGCGGTAGATTTCGATAAGAGATTCCTCTCTGGAAAGGCAGGCGTCCTTTTCGATGGTTGCCACAATGCGCTCGTCGTTGCCGAAGATTTCGCGCAGTTGCTCATTTGTAACAACGCCATTTGCTCCGCCGGCGCAGGAAAGCCATGTGTAAGGCTTGTCCTCGTTGCGACGGCCAATAGCTCTCAAAAGCCATGTCACAGGGATTTTTCTGTTTTTATCTATGCGTGCGTAAAACACGTCGTTTAAATCGGTCTCGTATTCAAGCCATGCGCCATGATAAGGAATGATTGTGGTTCCGCAGATGCAGGACGCAGTTTTGTCGATTTTTCTGTCGTAATATATTCCCGGAGAACGGACGATTTGGGAAACGATAACGCGCTCCGCGCCATTTATAATGAAGGTTCCGCTTTCTGTCATGAGCGGAAAATCACCCATGAACACTTCCTGCTCCTTGATTTCCTCGGTTTCCCTGTTACGCAAACGTACTCCGACCTTTAAAGGCGCAGCATACGTAGCATCGCGTGCTTTGCACTCTTCCTCGGTGTACTTCGGCTTTTCGTTCATGGAATAGTCCACGAAGCTCAGTTCGAGATTCCCCGAATAGTCCGTAACCGAATCCACATCGGAGAAGACCTCTCGCAGGCCTTCCTCAAGAAACCACTTATAGGATTCCTTCTGGATTTCCAGAAGATTCGGCATCTCCTGAATTTCCGTGGTTCGTGCGAAGCTTTTTCTGAGGGTCTTTCCGTACAGAACGTCCTTTGGCATTAACCATCACTCCTTGTTTTCTATAGTCGCTTATGCGCCGTGCTCGATACGCCCGGATTAGTTGTCAGTAATTGAAAATACGATATTGCATTTTTCTGAAATGCTGATAGAATGTAGTTAGATTGTGAGAGTGGGGTATTATCCCTTCTTCGCACACGTAGTGTGTCATTATATCAGCAATTTAAATGATTTGTCAATAGCTACACGGAAATTTTGTGTAATATTTGCATCTGCGGTGGGAATGTAGATTCTTGACCGCAATTTTTTATGCTGGAAACAAAAATGTAAGAATCAGCCTATTTTTGCTTGAATCGGGTTCTGATTTCGCATATACTTTATGCGCCCTCTTAATATTCCGAGGATAGAGTGATTCTTTGATTCTTTTGGCGACATTTTCAACGGAGGCTTTTATGGAAATACAGACCATGCTCATTTTCGGGCTCATCCTGATATTCTCGCTTCTTATACCGTGGTATTCGGGTCTGCTGAAAAAAAACAGTTACTTACTCGTCGCTGTTATCGTGATTGGTCTTGCTTTCGCGCTTCGCGGCAGCTTAATGAATTACCAGAGCGGCGATTACAATACATTTCTTTCAAAATGGGTTGATTATTTCCGTGTCAGGGACGGATTTAAGGGTTTTTCGGAAAGCGTCGGCAACTATAACGTGCCATACCTCTATTTCCTTGCTCTGTTTTCCTATCTACCGCTGAACGATCTTTACCTTATTAAGCTGCTTTCAATATTCTTCGACGTAGTTCTAGCCTTTGGCATGATGAAGCTCGCCGGTGTTTTCACTCACTCCGTCCCGAAACGGCTTGCCGCTTATCTTATTACGCTGCTTCTTCCCACCGCCATTATTAACGGTGCAATGTGGGGTCAGTGCGACAGCATATATGTTTCTCTCGCAGTTCTGGCTCTGTGGCACGCGCTTTCGGACAGACCGAAGCTCTCAATGGTATTAATTGCGCTATCCTTCGGCTTTAAGCTTCAGGCAATATTTATTATGCCGATATACCTCGTTTTGCTCTTTGCAAAAAAAATCAAGATCTGGCACTTCCTTATCTTTCCTGTCACTTATGTCATTGAGATTTTACCTGCCGTATTATTCGGTAGACCTTTTATGGACACGCTCACACTGTATTTAAATCAGGCACATTCGGTCGGTGACGGGCTCAATTACAACTCCCCCTCCTTCTTCGCCATGGTTTCAGGGAACGTCAATGTCGCCGCCATGTCAGCCGTCGGTGTTACCTCCGCCTTCCTGTTTGTTTTTGCCATATTGATTTGGGCATGGTACAAGCGGGAAAATTTAAATAACGAGGCTATTTTGGGTATCGCCCTCCTTTTTGCTGCGGGCATACCGTTTCTGCTCCCCCATATGCATGACAGATATTTCTTCATGCTAGACGTGCTTGCGCTTTTGCCCGCTGTTTTGTGGGTGGGCTATACGCCTGTTGCGCTGTTTGCGTCCTTTGCTTCGCTTTTGTGTTATTATTCGTATTTTAACAACGCATACCTTCTTCCTCTGCGTTACGGCTCCTTCGCTCTTGTCGCGGTTTTGCTGATATTTTTCACCTTTACATCCGAAAAGCTCAATTCCCGCAGGCACGAAAAGCACTTGCGGTAAGAGGCAATGTGTTCGGCGCCTCTTTCCTTCTGTGAAAATTTGATTTTGATGTTGACAAAACTCTCAATTCTGCTATAATAACCCTTACGCCCACTGTAGTGGGTGTAGGATTTGCGAGAGTGCTGGAACAGGTAGACAGGCACGTTTGAGGGGCGTGTGTCAACTGACGTGGGCGTTCAAGTCGCCTCTCTCGCACCATTAGCAGCACGCAGGCAATCTGTGTGCTGCTTTTTGCTATATTTACAATTCATACCAATAATTACTGATATTCGCAAAAATCTATGCCATATAAGGAGTTGCAAATGAATAAATACAAATACGTCTTTTGGGATTTGGACGGAACGATAAGCGACTCTGCCCCCGGCATTGTTAATTCCGTATCCTATGCTCTGGAGCACATGGGCACAAAGATTACGGACAGGAGGATTCTGAAAAGATTTGTCGGTCCTCCTCTTGCCGAATCTTTCGATGAATATTTTGGCTATTCGCCCGAGCAGATTGAATCTGCTGTCAAGTATTTTCGAGAGTACTTTGAGTCCAAGGGAATAGACGAAAACACGATGTACGAGGGAGTTGAGGAGCTTCTTATCAAGCTGCGTGACTCAGGCTACATTTGTGTTGTCGCCACCTCAAAGCCCGAACCCTTTGCAAGAGTTATTTTAAAGAGGTACGGCATTGACAAGTATTTTCATTACATTGCGGGCAGCACCATCGATGAAACCCGAACAAAAAAAGATGAAGTCATAGCCTACGCGCTGGAAACCTGCAAAATCACTGACAAATCGCAGGTCGTTATGATTGGCGACCGCTCTCACGACGTTGTCGGCGCCGCGAAAAACGGGCTTGACTGCATCGGCGTGCTTTACGGCTACGGCGACAGACCGGAACTTGAAGGGGCAGGCGTAATAGCAATCGCCGCCGATTTAAACGAGCTTGCGAGTATTCTGATTTAGTGTCAGTTCATCAAAATAATACTACACTAGGGCGGTAAGAATTTGATTCTTACCGCCCTAGTGTATTTTCGAGCCAGCACTTTATGTATTTGAACTGTCGCTGTTCATCTTGTGGGTAAACACAACTATTGCCAGCACCGTTAATCCGACGGCGTAGGCGATTACCCACCACAGGTCAGGAAATATTGTGGAATAGTCGCCGGCAAGCGCCGCTCTTCCGGCGTTTACCGCGTGAATAAACGGCAGTGCATTTGCAATTGCCTTGAAAGCTCCTCCGACTAGATTCACATCAAACCATGTGCCGGATAGCCAAGCCGAAAGGTTTGTCAGAAGTGCGCCGCAGACTCCGCCAACCTGCTTGTCATTAAAAACACTGCCGCACAAAAGACCGATAGCTATGAAAAGAAACGCCGCGGGAATCAGTACGACAATCGTCATCAGAATGTTGATGCTCACCGTAAGTCCCAGAAACAAAGCGACAATGAAGCAGACCGTTATTTGCGCTATCGCCAATGGAAGAAGTGGAATTGTGTAGCCAATAATAAAGTTTCCCGCTGTCAGCGGAGAGGTGAACAGGCGCAGCATAAACGAGCTTGACCTGTCCTTTGCAATAAGCATTCCCGAAAACAGAGAGATGAACGAAAGTCCGAAAACTGCGATTCCGGGCGTGAGTTTGTCAACTTCAAAAAGAGAAACCGGTATGTTGGACTGTATCATTGAAAGAAGCAGCAATATGATAATCGGAAATCCCAGACCAAAGGCAATGTTCAATTTATCCCTAATTATCTCTTTATAGTTACGCAGTGCAAATGCTCTTGTTCTCATAGCACCGCCTCCTTACCCACGAAGCACAGAAAAGCGTCTTCGAATTTCTCGGTGTCAGCTTCCTTCATCAGTTCTTTCGCCGTTCCCAGTGCCATCAACTTTCCTTTGGACATGATGCCGATTCTGTCGGCAAGAGATTCGGCCTCCTCAAGATAGTGAGTAGTCATGATTATCGTGATTTTTCCGTTTAGCTCGGTTATCAATTTCCAAAGCTCTCGTCTGGCAATTACGTCAAGACCAAGCGTCGGCTCATCCAAAAACAATATCTTCGGCTCGGATATCAGCGCCATCGCGATACTCAGGCGTCTCTGCCACCCTCCCGAAAGAGTTTTCGCTTTGTCTTCGGCTATTTCGGTCATACCGAAAGTTTTTATCATTTCGTCGGCCTTTTCCCTTGCCGCTTGCTTTTTATGCCCATAAATTCCGTATATCAGCTCAAGATTTTCCCTAACGGATAGGTTCGGTGCAACGGCGGTTTCCTGAGGCGAAACATTTATTTTCTGTTTAACCGCCTGAGGCGAGTCTATAATACTATCACCGAGAAGAAAGGCGTCTCCGCCCGAAGGCTTCGTAAGGCACGAGAGCATTTTTATGGTTGTCGTCTTCCCTGCTCCGTTGACGCCGAGCAAGGCAAAAAGCTCGCCCTCAACAATAGAGAGGTTCAGTGCATCGACAACGGTTTTGTTTTTGTACTTTTTTGTCAGTTCTTTTGTTTCGATTGCAATCATTGTTCTTCTTCCCCGCTCTCCGCGTTTTTCTTAATTACCTTAGCAAATTCGTCCAGATGCTCCGGATCCTCGTAAGGATAGACTTCTCTGCCCTTACCGGCAAAAATTGCATCAGCCATTTTAACGAGAACACTCTGGCGCTCGATGGCAATTCCCCTTTGGGGGTGCGCCATTATCATAAGCGATTGCCCCGGTTCAATGTCAAACATATCTCTTATTTCTTTGGGAATGACTATCTGCCCCTTAGGACCGACTTTCACACTCCCCATATACGGTTTCGCATCTTTTTTTTTCATTTTTCTTATCCTCCGTTCGGCTAAAATGGTGGCACTAGTTATACTTGTATAACTTTTTATACCACACGGCAAGTGTTTTGTAAAGAGCCTGCTTAACTTTTTCGGACATTCGTATACCATCACAAATGCCCTCGTTTTGACGCATTAAATTTGTATAAATTATGCCAATTCTGTTTCTATCTTCAGTTGACTAGGACATCTATATAGTGTATAATAATATTAAATAACTTTAAATCTAATTATTAATACCACTTGGAAGGTAGATTTTATGAAGCTCTTTTCTTTAACCGCTTGCTCAACGGCTGATTTGCCGCTGGAATTTTTCCGTGTGAACGACATACCTTTTGCTTGCTTTCACTTTGTTATGGATGGCAAAGAATACTCCGATGATTTGGGGCAGTCGATGCCTTTTGATGTTTTTTACAGCAAAATCACGGAGGGCGCAAGCCCAACCACAAGTCAGGTTAACGCTGAGGACTATGAGAAAATGTGGGAACCTCTGCTCGAATCCGGAAGCGATATTCTGCACATCACGCTTTCAAGCGGTATTTCCGGCACGATTAACTCCGCGAATGTTGCAAAAGAAGCCATGCAGCAAAAATTTCCCGCGCGTAAAATTCAAATTGTCGATTCTCTGGGCGCTTCCAGTGGATACGGTCTTCTCGTAACGGAGGCCTGTCGTCTACGTGACGAGGGCAAAACGCTTGAAGAAGCAATTGCCTGGCTTGAAAACAATAAGCTTCGCTTGCATCACTGGTTTTTCTCCACGGATCTTACAAGCTATTATCGCGGCGGACGTATATCCAGAGCCTCCGCAATGTTTGGGACACTTCTCAAAATATGCCCGCTTATGAACATGAATACGAGCGGTGAGCTAATTCCGCGCGAAAAAATCCGCACAAAGAAAAAGGTCGTTTCAGAAATAGTCAGCCGCATGATTCAGCACGCAGAAAACGGTCTTGAATACAGCGGAAAGTGCTATATCAGCAACTCCGCCTGCTTTGAAGACGCACGCGAAGTCGCAGATTTGGTTGAGACCACCTTCCCTCTGCTTGACGGCAAGGTACTTATCAACAGCGTCGGAACAGTCATCGGCGCGCACACGGGTCCCGGCACCGTCGCCCTCTTCTTTTTCGGAGACGAACGAGTAAAATAGAAATTAATTATTTCATTAAAAAGCACTCCCTTTTATTACAGCAGGCGTTTTACCGTCTGTTAATTGAGGGAGTGCTTTTTGCGCGGACAATGCGGTTCAAAATTGAGCAAAGTCAATTCTTTATGCTTCTAGGTATCGTAGGGGCGATCTTTTTGTACTCCTTGTATATAAACCACGCCATGAAAAGCGCTACGGCAAAGATTGCCGCTTCTATTGTCCAGACAGTCAAGTTGCCGGAAGCCAACACCGCGCCGAAGTCGATTATGGTATGGATTGCGAAAGCCAGAAGCAACCACCAATAATTTTTTTCGCGAACGGTCTTCATAACCATCACAGACAGGCCGATTTGTATCACCATCGTAGAAAGCCGTTCAACTCCGCCTGCAAAAACGGAACTGGGTGTGGACGGGAAAGTTGACGTGAGCAGCATTGCAATGGCGCTGATTCCCACAAATAGCATTGCCTCAATTCCGCCGTGACCTACGCCAAAAGCAATTCCGTCGAGCGTACTCCTGTGCTTTTTGAGAAAAAGCGACATGACGATAAATCTTCCGCCTTCTTCAAAAAGAGCCGCTGTTCCGCCAAGAAACAGCGCATATAGTGTCGGCTGGGTCGATGACATGAGAATATACCACGCCTCGTTCGGTAAAACAAGCTGAAGCAAGGGTACTCGTATTAGCACCTGAAAGAAGGAAAAAGTCAAGGCACCGAAAAGTATTGGCTTCCAAGTTTCCTTTTTGCGGACGCAGAAAATAACCGTTATAACGATTGGAAGGATTATCGAACAGATAATTACAAATATGCAGCTAAAAATATCCATTTCTGTTTGCTCCTATTAGAGAGATTTTAAATCACCTGATTAAAGTTCGATTTCGGCATATCGCGCAGCGCTAAGTAGAAATTAACATTGGTAACAGAGGTGTACGGAGTGATCCAAATCGTAACAAACGGGAGCAGCGCCAACAGGTACCAGCCCAAAAAGCTGAGGTCGAGCACAAAAAGTTCTCCCTTTCTTCCATTCATCATCTGCTTGCTTGCCGTAATGCAATCAAGCGCACTCATATGGGGGTTATCGAGCATAATATACAGTGCTATGCGGTATCTATAAAGTGCGATGATTCCGGGAATTATAAGGAGCAAACTCCAGAGGAAAACAAATATAAACAAAAGTATATTCAGCCACAGCACCTTAAAGAAAATTGCAAAGCTATCGAACAGGTTGCCGAAGCCCGCCTTGCGGAACTGGCATATGTTCATGCAGTAAATCGCAAAGCCCGCACTTATCATCATCAGCATGAGTGAAATTGCTATACCTATCAGTGTCCCGCCCATGCCAACCTGGGGAATCGGCGCAACGTAATCTAAATTACCCGCCATTACCTCTGCTCCATAGTCTTCGTATATGCATTTAATTGACCGCTTACGCCATATGATAATAATTGAAGAATAAAAACGATTCCGAGATACACCAACCCCACAAGGATCGGGCTGGGTTTGGTTGTGGAAATAATGCCTTTAGCGTTTTGCTTTATCGCCGCACGGTTAATTTTCAACTTTATCTCTCCTTCATGAAAAGGGTATGATTGGAATTATTAATAGCAGTTTATCACATACCGCATATAAAATAAATGAAAACTTTACTGTATCAGAATCTCATGTATATGTTATGCTGCGGGATTATTGATTGTTTTATGCGGATGTATGTGTTATCCTTATTGCGTATTAGCGGATTAAGAGAAACCCTTGATACTAAACCGCACAAAAAGGCGGCAACTGTCCCTCCGAAAGGAAAATAATACTCCTATGAATGAGCTTCAGAAAAAAATAATTAAATTAAAAAAAGAGCGCAATGCTCTTATACTTGCCCACTATTATCAGAACCTGCCCATACAGGATATTGCCGACGTCGTAGGAGATTCCTTCGCACTGGCAAAGCTTGCTCAGAATGCCAAACAGGACACAATCATTCTCTGCGGCGTCCGCTTCATGGCCGAAAGTGCAAAGATTTTAAACCCCGACAAAACCGTTTATCTTCCGTCCGAAGACGCAGGCTGCCCGATGGCGGATATGATAACCTTCGAGAATGTTCTGGCGCTTCGCAAAAAGTATCCGGAGGCCGCGGTTGTCTGCTACGTCAATTCCTCTGCCGCAGTCAAGGCTGTCAGCGACATCTGCTGCACCTCCTCCTCTGCGGAAAAGGTAGTGCGATCTCTTCTGCACAAGCAGATAATTTTTGTACCGGACAAAAACCTCGGCGCATATGTCGCAAAATGCGTTCCTGAAAAAGAGATTATTCTTTTTGACGGTTTCTGTCCGATTCACGACTGTGTTTCGGTGCTTGACGCACAAGCTGCAAAAGCGTCCTCTCCGAATGCAAAAATCCTGATTCATCCCGAATGCAGACCCGAAGTGCTTGAACTCGCTGACTACATCGGCTCAACCGCCGGAATTCTGGATTATGCGCGAAAAACGGACGCAAAAGAGCTAATAATCGGAACGGAGCTTGGCGTTTATGACATTCTCAAGCGTGAAATGCCCGACAAGAAGTTTCTTATCTTAAGGGAAAACTTCGTCTGCTCCGACATGAAAAAGACTGAACTTTCTGACGTTCTTGCCTGCCTAGAGGGAAAAAGGTCACCCATCGAGCTTCCTGCAAACGAAATGGATGGTGCGAGAGCCAGCCTTGAGCGCATGGTGGAAATTGAATAGCAATAGGTTTACATAACAATTACAGCCTCAGTTCAACAATATGAACTGAGGCTGTAATTTGCTATATTGGTTTACGTAATATCGTCAGTCTTATCAATTTTTTCGATGAATGCTTCAAATTTATCCTGAAGGCCTTCGGCTTTATAGAGGATTTTTTCGTTTATGGCATTTTCGGTGGATTTAGGTGTATCCGCATCTGCAACAACACACCACAATTTGCCTTCAACAAACCAAACACTGATGATTTTGTCCTTTGCGGTTTCATCCTTTTCCAAATCGGCAGGAACATAAAGGGTAAGCATCGGATCTTTGTCGATAATTTCTGCGTCCTCCGGCGCGTATTCCGCAGACTCATCCGGCAAGGCCGTAAGGAATTCGGAAAAGGCGCTCAGCTGTTCTTCAGTAGAAAGAGTAAACAGCAAATTGTTTTTATCCTTGTTTTCTTCTTCGGTGTAGTATTTGCCCTCAAAAACGCGGATTTCCTTTGCATTAAACAGGAACATCGGTTCTTTTTCAGCTTCATTGTTATTAGCTGCGGCAGTAATGGTATCAGAAGCAAATCCAAACAGCAGTACCGAGCCGTCAGTATTCTCGATTGCAGGGACTCCGGACGTCAGCATTGTCTGGTCAGGCTCATCCGTACGGTTGTCACCCGAGGTTCCGGAAGTCGTGCCATCTCCTACGGCCGAATCTCCAAAACTTGAACCCATCGCAACGCTTTCATTATCGGCGGCTTTTGAAAGATTCATCGGAGCTGTCGTGTCGGGATTTGATCCATTTAGCAATCCGAAGTGCGACGCTCCAACCAGGACAAGCGCAATACAGGCGGCGATGGCCGTATAGCGGCCGAAGACAAAGCGCTTACCGCCCTTTTTCTGCAAATTGATTTTGTACATTACGCCCTTAGCAAGCGTTTCGGGCGGTGCTACCAGATCGTCGTCAAGAACATCGGAAATACTCACAAAAGCATCGTACACTTTCGCACATTCTCCGCACTGATCGATGTGGGTGCGAAGCTCCGTTTCCTGCTGCGCCGTCAACTCGCCGTCAACCATTGAACTTATCATTTCTACGTATTTTTTGCAGTCATTCACGCTTCACACCTCCTTTGCTTTCTTTGACGAAAGACCATATGAAAAGTTCCCGTCCGATGTTAAAATTGCACACAGCCTTTTTCGAGCTCGGAAAATTCGAGACTTCACAGTCCCCTCTTCCAGTGAAAGTGCTTCTGCTATCTCTTCATAGCTCAGCCCGTCTATCTCGCGCAGAAGCAAAATAGCTCTATATTCCTTCGGCAGACTCATAAGTCCATGGTTGACCGCCTCGCGCAGTTCTTTTTTCTCTGCAAGCGTTTCTGGTGAAAAGCGATCATCGGGAATTTCAAGCTCTTTGTCGTCATCCTCATTGTTCATATAGGTAAGAGAGCCATGCTGTTTTCTTCCTTGTGAACGCAAAAAATCAAGGCATACGTTTGTTGTGAGCCTGTAAAGCCACACGGAAAAGCGGCTTTCGCCGCGAAAAAATGCTAATGAATTGTAAGCCTTTATAAAGGCTTCCTGCGACATATCGTAGGCGTCTTCCGCGTTTCCAACCATTCTCAGGGCAAGATTATATACCTTAGTCTGATTTTCAATAACAAGCAACTCAAACGAAGCATTGTCACCTTCCTGTACTTGCGCAATGAGTATATCTTCTTCCTCACGCGTCATAGACTCACCTCAATTCTCTTTTAATTTGCTTTGCAAGGCTGTAAATGTCTTCAAGCGTTTCTACACTTACTACTTGATTTTTGAAATATCCCGAATACGGTACGCCATGAAGATACCAAGCAAAGTGCTTTCGCGCCTCAAGGCAGGCAATTTTCTCGCCTTTATATTTCACAGCGTCTTCAAATTGGCGAACCGCTGTATCAATCCTATCCGAAAGCGGAGGCAGCGCAGGCAGCTTTTCGCCTTTTAGCAGGGCGTTTGCCCTTGTAAAAAGCCACGGGTTACCGAAAGCTCCGCGCCCTATCATCGCCATGTCGCAGCCAGTGTAGCGAAGAATTTTCACCGCGTCCTCGGGTTCAAACACGTCTCCGTTTGCGAAAACCGGGATGCTCACCGCATTTTTCACATCGCGGATAATTTCCCAATCCGCAACTCCGGAATACATCTGAGTTTTCGTGCGTCCGTGAACCGATATTGCAGAAGCTCCTGCTTCTTCGCACATTTTACCAAATTCGACAGCGTTTACGCTGCCCTTATCCCAACCCTTGCGGAATTTCACCGTCACCGGAACCCCCGCTCCGCGCACAACAGCCTCAATAATGAGCCGAGCCTTTTCGGGGTCACGCATCAGCGCGCTACCCTCACCGTTACCCGAAACCTTGCCCACAGGACAGCCCATATTAACATCTATAATGTCCGCTCCCGAAATTTCGCGCGCAAGTCCTGCCGCCTGCTCCATAATTTCCGGCTCACTGCCGAAAATCTGCGCCGCGCAGGGATGCTCGTTTTCTCCGATTTCAAGAAGGCTTTTCGTCTTTACGTCCTTGTAAACAAGAGCCTTGGCACTGACCATTTCAGTGCTGGTGTAAGCCGCTCCGGCACTCCTGCAAACCTTGCGGAACGAAATGTCCGTAACGCCAGCCATAGGCGCAAGCGCAAGAAGCCCGTATATTTCAACTTGTCCGATTTTTACCATTGCTTATGGGCATTCCTTTCGCTGTGTTAATACCTCAAAATGGCCACTATATGGAATGGTCATACCTGTGCATATGTTGCGGTTGCCCAAAGGGCGAGCAACATGCACTTGAATCGGTGAAGATTTAAACAAATTCAAACTTCACCCTATAACTGAATATCCAAGCCCACGGGACAATGGTCACTGCCGAAAATCTCGGAGCAGATAAACGCCTTGTCTATGTTTTTATTTAGCCTGTCCGACACCAAAAAGTAGTCGATTCTCCATCCGATGCCCTTTTCTCTTGCGTTCATGCGATAGCTCCACCAACTGTAAGCGCCCTGGGTATCGGGATACAGATATCGAAACGTGTCGGTAAATCCCGCATCCAAAAGTTCCGAGAACTTTGCACGCTCCTCGTCCGAAAACCCTGGGTTTCCCCTGTTGGCTTTCGGATTTTTAATGTCGATTTCCTGATGGGCGACATTAAAATCGCCGCAGATGATAACGGGTTTTTTGGCGTCAAGTGTGCAAACGTAGTCGCGGAAAGCGTCCTCCCAACTCATACGGTAAGGCAGGCGTTTGAGTTCTTCCTGCGCGTTGGGGGTATAAACGCAGACGAGATAGAATTCCTCAAACTCAAGCGTCAGGGTTCGCCCCTCCGTATCGTGCTCGGAAATGCCCAAACCGTATGCAACGGAAAGCGGCGTGCGTTTTGTGAACACCGCCGTACCGGAATAGCCTTTTTTCTCCGCATAGCTCCAATAATGCTCGTACCCGGGCAAATCAAGCTCAATCTGCCCTTCCTGAAGTTTTGTCTCCTGAAGGCAGAAAACATCCGCCTCAAGGCCGTAAAACAAGTCCTCAAAGCCTTTTTTCACAACTGCGCGAAACCCGTTAACATTCCATGAAATCAGGCGAATCATCGCTTCTCCTTTTTCGCAACAAGGCGGTTTATATTGACACCCTGCTCGTAAAATTTAGCTTCGTAATCGGTCATTACGCCGACAATTCCATTTTCGTGAAGGTTTCGCGTCAGCTCGGAAAGTGTCCACCCCTCTTGCTCAAACACCTCGACTGAGTACTCAAAAAGCGGTTTGTTGTCGGTTTTAAAGTGAATTTCGCCCTCCGGCTTCAAAACGCTTTCGTAAAGCTCAAGAAAGCCGGGTGAAGTCAGTCTGTGCTTTGCGTCGCGGTTTTTCGGCCACGGGTCGGAAAAATTAAGATATATGCGGTCAACCTCGCCCTGCGCGAAAATTACGGGCAGTGCGAGAACATCCGTATCGATAAATCGGACATTTACAATCTTTCTATCGGAGACGCGCTCCATGCCGATAATCATTGCGTCAGCAACTTTTTCGATGGCGACAAGCAGGGCTTCGAGGTTCTGCTCGGCGGTGTCCGCCGTAAATCGCCCCTTGCCGCAGCCGAGTTCAAGCCAGAGCGCCGAATACTCGGGATTGCACTTCAGCCACTCGCCTTTAATGGCGGCAGGGTCTTTTATCTGAACATGGGAACATTGCTCCATGCGTGGAATTAGGTTAGGTTTTTTACGAATTCTCATGAGATTTATCACACTCCTTTTGCGATAATACCATATGCGACACAAAACAGCAACAAAAAAACCGTTGCAGATTTATCAAAACTATGGTAGTATATCAAAGCTCTGAGGACTAAACTATCCTTCTGAGCAAATGCAGCAATTTCCGGGTGTGGCGCAGTTGGTAGCGCGCGTGGTTTGGGACCACGAGGCCGCAGGTTCGAACCCTGTCACTCGGACCAATTATTCAGAAAAACCGCCTATTACGGCGGTTTTTCTGCGTTAAATGTTCGGAATTTATAAATGCATTTCTAATTGATTGAATTAATTAGAAACAGGAAAAGATGCTCGCCGGTTGAGTCCTTCCGCCGCCGATTTTGCCAAAATCCCTAATTCATCCCTAACGAGAGTAAAAAACGGCAATCACACGCCCCTTGTTGAAAACCATCTCATTCCGAACTTTATTGCCGTTATCGGCAATAATACCATGTAATTCGTTGAATACTTTGTTGTTATTTTGCCGATACTGTGGTATGATAACTGTATCACAGGAGGGCGTGTCATGAAATATTTATCGGTTGCCGAGATGGCGAAAAAATGGAATATTTCCGAGCGCAGTGTGCGGAATTATTGTGCCCAGGGGCGTATCAGCGACGCCTTTTTGACGGGTAAGACCTGGAACATTCCCGAAACGGTCGAAAAGCCTCATCGGAGCAACCAGCACATAGATGTGCCTACTACCTTGCTGGAAATTCTCAAAGCAGAAAAAGCAGCGAAAACATCCGGTGGCATCTACCACAAAGTGCAGATTGAGCTGACCTACAACTCCAATCACATGGAAGGCAGCCGCCTGACCCACGACCAGACACGCTACATCTACGAAACCAACACCATCGGCGCGGGCGACAACGTAAATGTGGACGACGTGGTAGAAACGGCCAATCATTTCCGCTGCATCGATTTGGTTATTGGCCACGCTGATGATAAGCTCAGCGAAAAGCTGATTAAGGAGCTGCATTTGGTGCTAAAAAACGGAACCAGCGATTCCCGCAAGGACTGGTTTGCCGTGGGCGGCTATAAACGTCTGCCCAACGAAGTGGGCGGCGAGAAAACAACCGCGCCGGAGGAGGTTCCCGTGCAAATGGCTGCGTTGCTGAGCGATTACAACGCTGAGAAAACAAAAACGCTGGCGCAACTGCTTGACTTTCATGTCCGTTTTGAGTCCATCCATCCCTTTCAGGACGGAAATGGCCGCGTCGGCAGGCTCATCCTGTTCAAGGAATGTCTGCGTAGCAACATCGTACCGTTTGTCATCAGCGATGATATGAAGCTGTTTTATTATCGCGGGCTGCACGAGTGGCAAGCAGAAAAGGGCTATCTGACCGACACCTGTCTTGCCGCGCAGGATACATTCAAGAAATATTTGGACTATTTTCGGATTGGGTATGAGGGATAGCCAGAGGATTAAATTTGATGTTCTGCGTATCGGCACTGCATCAACCACGCTAATTTCAGAAGTAAAACAATAATATTATCGGAAGTAAAAGCTTGATATTTTCGGAAGTCGAGGGTACATTACAGGCTTCAAAATGCTTTTTTCTTGGATCGGCAGCCATGTTGGAGCGCTTGAGAAGGGTTTTAATTTATTGTTCTGCGTCTTTATGATATATTTTCCCACCGCTCGGCGGAGTGGGTGGACGCAAAAGAAGCAGCCGCAATTTCCCTCCTATTACAAGTCTATAAAACCGAGACACATCTTTTAATATACAGAATCCATCCCTAACCCAATCCCAAACGCCGAAAGTACCCCGCGAAATAGAAAACATCAAAGAGTTCGAACCCTGCGTTAGGGATGGAGAAAACAGTGTCAAACACTTGAAAACACTACTGTTTGAAGGTTCAGAGATGCGTTTGGGACCACGAGGCCGCAGGTTCGAACCCTGTCACTCGGACCAGCCGATTGTAGAAAGTTTAATGCACAGTCTTTATGCACAGTATTTGCAAGCTATGTTATATCAGAGATTTCTTAGTTTTACTAAGATTGTGTACAAAGTTATAACATTAAATCTCTACAAGTGCAACACCGCAGGTGCTTTCGCATCTGCGGTGTTGCTTTTTATTTTTTTACATTTAAAATGGTATCACTTTTTTGCCAACATCTGTTTGGTAGCATCCTAGAAGTTTGTTGTATTTGTCATTCAAATCTCTATTGCCAACCACTCGCTGTGGACATATAAGGCTACTCGTGAAACAAAAGAAGGCAATCGTTATATCCAATAACCCATTTACGGTCAGGATTATAACTGAAAGCCCAAGCATTACCAATACATGGGCAAAGAAGAATGTATAATTTTACATATTATTTTTCCTTAATTTGTGTTGACATTATGCAGACGATGGACGTATAATATATGAGAAAGGAGGGTATTTTTATGAATGAGACGAAAGTTGCAGATGCACGACTGAATATAAAAATCAATGCTAACACAAAAAATGAAGCTGAGTTTATTTTTCAGAAACTTGGGATGAATATGACTACCGGTGTGACGGTTTTATTGACTTCTGTTGTGCAAAATAAAGGAATTCCTTTTCCGTTAGTTCTTGGTAGGAAAGAATTAATAAGTGAAAAAGCTTTTAATCTTGAAACAGATATGAATGCTTCTATTCAAGAGGATGTTGCAGATGCTAAAGCAAAGGGCCAGCCTATGGCTTATTATGATTCTGTCCAAAAAAGGGCTTATTTAGAGTATCCTGATGGGCGAAGAGTGTATGCTGAAAAATAATCTCAAGGTTTTGGTTTATGCTGGACCAAATGGTTCGGGCAAAAGCACTGCCTACAAAAACAGAGGAATTATCGGAAGATATATCAATGCCGATGATATTAAGAAAGAAAGAGCCTGCTCTGATATAGTAGCAGCAATAGAAGCGGAGCAACAAAGAGAATTTTGTTTGGAGAACAAAGAAAATTTTACTTTTGAAACCGTTTTGTCTACGGATAGAAACCTTATTTTTCTAATGAAAGCAAAAGATATGGGCTACTATATTGATTCTGTGTTTGTTTTAACTGCAGATGTAGAACTTAATGTTCTTCGCGTTCAGAGTAGAGTTGCAAAAGGCGGCCATGACGTACCGGAAGATAAAATCCGAAGTCGATATGGAAAATCATTAAAAAACCTACCGACTCTTATTAAAATAAGTGATGCCTGTTTAGTTGTTGATAATACCGATAAGGCAAGTACTATCTTTGAAAAAGCCGAAAAAGTACAATATATTCAAGCAAATGATTTTTGGTCCGAAGATGCTATAAAAAAACTAATTAATTAACTTAAGAATGTACATTTATAGAGTGTACACGGTTCTCTACAAATCCGAAAAAGTACTGGCATCGTCTAAATAGGCGCTGCTCGGTACTTTTTTGCTTTCTAATTGAATTAAGAGCAATTTGAGTTACCGGTATTTAATTATTGACATATGCCATTAACTATGCTACGCTTTGTTCTATTAGTGGCATATGCCGATTATAAAACATACTAAGGCGGTGATTTAACAATGCCGAGACCCAGAAAATGTCGTCGCGTTTGCAATATGCCCGACAGCCAGAGCTTCGGTCCTCTGGATAGGTGTATAAACGTGCGTAAGACAATTGTTATGACGGTGGACGAGTTCGAAGCAATAAGGTTAATTGATCTCGAAGGTCTAAGCCAAGAAGAATGCGCAAATCGGATGGCAGTCGCCAGAACAACCGCGCAGGCAATTTATAACAGTGCTCGTGTTAAATTGGCCGAGTGTCTTGTCAAAGGCAAGGGGCTGTCCATCAGCGGCGGCGATTATACCCTGTGCGACGGAGAGCCCTGCGGCTGCGGATGTGGGCATTGCCATAAAAAAAGATGCCGTTTGGGCGATGAAGAATAGTATTAGGCAAGATTGCTTTATAATACAATTTTTAGTAAGCGAGGAAAGAATTAAATGAGAATAGCATTAACATACGATGATGGTCAGGTATTTCAGCATTTTGGTCACACAGAACACTTCAAGGTGTATGACATAGTGGATGGAAAAGTCGTATTCACAGCGGTAGTGGATACCAATGGCAGCGGTCATGGTGCATTGGCGACCGTATTACAAAAGCTCGAAGCAACTATGCTAATATGCGGTGGCATCGGCGAGGGCGCGAAGACGGCTCTGTCCGACGCAAAAATATCCCTTTACGGCGGCGTATCCGGAGATGCGGACGCGGCTGTTGAGGCCTTGCTAGCGGGTAAACTTGTGTTTAGCCACGAAGCGAACTGCGACCATCACGGTGAGCATCACGAAGGCGCTTGCGGCGAACACGGTTGCGGAAGTCACGAGCATCACTGCGGCGGGTAAAAAGCAGTTTATTTTGTTTCGCGTGTTCGAGCTTCAAGACTCCTCACTTAGGCCAAAAAAAGAGCCTCCGCCCAATGGGCAGAGGCTCTTTTTTACAAGTGTCATTATTTTGTTGTCTCAAACAAGAAGATAACTCATCATTATGCGTTCATGTACATCTATTGCCGACTAACAATAACGCCACAAAGGCCAATCAAATCTGCCGCTTGAAACATATTGATAATAGCGCCTTTCAGCTCGACAGGCGGAGCTGATACTATTGGCATGATGAATTCATCGTCAGTAAAATCAACTGTTGCCAGCATTGTTTTGAAGAAGTTGTTTTTTACGAATTTAGTGCCCACAGCTTTAAACCTTTTTAGGGTTGCTTCAGTCATAGACGATTCGGTAAAGTCAATATGATCAAATACGACATCGGTCATTTTTGTTTTATCAAAGAATGAATATTGAAAATTCGATTGTTCAAACGAAGTATGTTTTATAACAGTATCGCGCATATCTACCCCCACACATTTGCAGCAAATAAATTGGCATCGTTCAAAATAAGCTCCTTGAAATCTACTGTTTGAAAAATCGCAGGATTTGAAAACGACATCAATGAAGTATGCGTTTCCAAAGTTGCAATGGTTAAAGGCACATTTCTCGAAAATGCTCGTTCGTATTTCGATGTTTAAGAATTCCGTGTCTTTATTCTGCTCAGCTTTGCACTTTATCGCTATAATTGGCAGCTCGTCTGACAGAAAGCTCTGAACATAGGTATGAAAAACGTCTATTTGAACGAGTTCTTTTGGTGCCGGTGGGCTTGTTATACTCATAACTTTATCTTTCCTCAGGTTAACGTTCTGATACCTCACCTGATGCGTCCCGCGCTTTTACTTCACTTGAAATTCAAAGACAATTTCAAAGTGTCTGTTTTTCTGTGCTCTTTTTTAGGTTATTTCATCCTTGCCCTTATACTCACCAAATTCACTACATCATCAAGCACAGCCTTGTCCGTTACGTTTATCATAAGCCAGCGGCCACCGCAGGAAAACGAGGTACGCTGATACAAGGTCTGCGTATAGTCTGAGTAAGACGAAAGCGTCTGCTCAAGCTCATGGGTCTCCTTGTTTCCTATCGTGACGAGCGCGATAAAAAAGCCGTCCATTGGATATAGCGTACAAAGGAACTTACCGCCCTTTTTGTATTTGACGTTCCAGCCTGGCTGCGCGGAGCATTTGCTGTATGAAAGCGCCGGCTTAACGCCATAGGTCTCCTGAAAAGAGGAATTCAGTTCCTGCCAAAGCTCATTGTGAATGTAGTCGCTAACGTCCTTCAATGAAGGCTCATTGGCCTGAACATAAAGCTTGCTCCACTCCATAAAGCCATCTCCTAACTATGGATTTTTATAGTAATTATACTACGCAATCCCACCATCTGTAAAACTCTTTTAATTGTGGTTAACAAGATTATTTGTAATTCATCATATTCCGCACGCGAAATCGTTATGGTTTCGGTGTTGTTACTTGTATCGTTAAAAGCTTTGTTTTCCATAGCTTTATTATACCATATACAGCCATATTTTACAAGAATTAAATGCTCAAATATTCTAGTATTTTCAATGCTTTCCGCTGTTTATATGACGCTTATTCCGGTCACCGAACGGTGGGCTTTCGGCTGCTCGATGCTTAGCCCTTCCATCAGCCAACGAAACTGTTGCGGTCTTAGATCCCGAACCTCGTCCTCATTACGTGGCCACTGAAAACGTCCTCGTTCAAAGGTGCTTGTACAACAAGACGAATCCATCGCTGTCCCAGTAAAGCGCTTTAATTCTGTCACTTCTGTGTCCGCAAAATAAGAAAACACTACTACCAAACGGGTCAAGATTAAAGCTCTGCTGTACGATTGCCGCAAGGCCATCTATTGATCGGCGCATATCCGTGTAGCCACAGGCAAGATAGATATGTTCGGCTCTGGTGAAAGTTGTTAGCATAGACTTTTCATCGCGCGCAGTGTGCTGGAGATTACAGCTTCATCCGCTCCATTGTGTATCTCAATCGTACCGCAGGAAAGATGCAGCGTAATGGCTGTTTCAGAACTGCTTATTGGGAGGCTGTACTCGGCAAAGGCGGGCGTATTGCACAGTTGCCTGGTCTCCAGGTCTCCACTTTGTTGAAGTACCGGCATTCTCGCTTGACACCACCATGCGCTGTCGTCTGTAATACGTGGACTCTTTGATTCCACTTTCCTCGCACCACGCGCTTACGCTTTTCCTGCTTTCACGGCACTCCTGTATCTGCTCCGCCCACTGGTGCAGATGTTGCTCTCGAGTTATCTTTTGCACTCCCATCAAACCATCTCCCATTCCTTCAATGCACAAAAGTGAATTTTACTGAACTTCACTTTTGTGCATTTATTCATGGACCATTGTCTCACGGTGAGCTGCTTTCGTATATGTACCCTCCGAATTGACGCTTACAAAGAAAAAGCCCCGCAGGTGAGTCTGGTTCGACTCTGCCCACGAGGCCTTGACTTGCTCCCTACGCTTTACGCACAGGGACTCATTTAACTAATTGCTTATTGAGTAACCTTTCGCTTTTTATTTATTCAACTGCATTGCTCACCGTAATTGGTGTGGTAGCATCTTCCGCTGCACCCGGTTGCCATGCTGTTCCCGCACGCAGGTTGTAGGTGACACTATCGCTAGCAGCTGTACCATTGCGGTTCAACACTTCATTCACAGTCGCCTGGTCTGTTTCACTTACCACGACCGTAGCGCTAGTCGCACTGGTTGGTGTTGGGTTTTCTGTTGCGGCTGTCAGGGTTGTTGTTCCATATCCTGTGATGGTGAGTTTAGTGACATCAATT